>Ga0099797_100916_pt1:0-10000 | contig 17106 bp, 18 predicted proteins | sample Uncmet_Sort48C_1_FD_89871 | JGI IMG/M metagenome (GOLD analysis project Ga0099797, IMG submission 89871) | Marine eukaryotic communities from CALCOFI LINE 67, Pacific Ocean - C012_Sort48C_1 | ecosystem: Environmental > Aquatic > Marine > Oceanic | place: Pacific Ocean: Monterey Bay...
AAGGACCAAACACAAACAGTCCTAGCAGCCTACCTGACCTCGATCCTGCTTCCGCTTCCGAGTCCGATTCCGAAGAAGAAGAAGACGATAGATGATGATGAGGAACAAAATGATCCAAGTGGTTCAAGGAATAACCTCACCTCAGGCCGCCAGTATCCCGTCAATCCCACTGACGGCCGAGACGAAGTCGCAGAGTCGGCTTCGACGACAAACAACGTTAGTGTTCTCCAGAGAACGCTCCCTGAATAATGAGCTATTGCCCATCTTCAAGGGACGTTTGTCAACGCCATTCTTTATCAAAAGGAGAGGCAGGATAGCCTAAAGGCTAGGTTTTACGGTCAGCCGGTTCCTATAACTATCAAGGCACTAGTGCAGAAGCACTTGAGAGTTCTCATGGAGGATTCACAGTAGTTTTTAGGATTGACCTGAGAGGTTACAACAAGACACCTTACCCTTCTCATCAGAAGGCCGATAAAAACGAGCACGCGAGGTGGTAACAATCCTGATCGCCAGGATCAAACCCAGAAGTGCAATTTGGTGGCACGAACCTGCAGCATGCAGAGCCACCCTGATCTCCGTGGTCACACGTTAGAACGACGTTTGCCCAAACGGTAGAAGGAAAGGCCTACAAAAAGCTCAGACCAAAAGCTTTTGGCTGGATAACTTGGAACAAGAAATTGTCCAATGATAAGAAAAGTTTGGTAGATAGAGTAAGTGCACACCTATACTCTCTCGATAATAACAGTACTGATCACACTGATAACAAACTAACCAATAGTCTCACAACACAAATAATTAGTGAACGCCAAAGGACGAAGCCTTGTGTCGCTCTCGAAGTTCCAAACGATAAGGGGGAAAGTCATCTCTTCCAGGCACTGTTGGACCCAGCTTCATATAAAGCTGATGAGCAACCCGATATTATTAGTTATATAGCTAAACCATTAGCTAATACTTTAAAATTAAAATATCACGAATCACTAATTACTTGTTCTTGCAAGCCCGCTACAACCTGCTCGGCAGTAGGGTGTTTCACTACAAGTAAGTGCATTAAAATAAAATACAACTTATTAGATGAACATGCAAAGATTGAAAATGTGGAGATAGCTTTTAGGGTAGTAGAAACCTTAGGAAGCAACGATATCATAATCGGATTATCCGATGTGAAACGACACGATCTGACGGCCGTATTCCGTCACCTCTATACAGAGGAAGGACACGTAACTAATGACCTTTCAGCTATTGGGTGCGATAAAGGCGCAGATGCAATGAACTCAAGCACATCCGGTGTAGAGTCACCCTTGCCTTTCTCGCAAGAGGTTAAGTCATCCCGCAGGTCGACTGACCACCATCGACTTCCCAAGGAAGTGCAAGCTAGAAAAGTGATACGAGGAGGTGCACGTCGTGACGCACCAGCTCGCAGATCTGATCGCTTGAAAGATGTTAAAACCGGCTTTTCTTGCCAGGCCGAAGAGGGCTCGCAACCTTCAGAGCCCAAATCCTTATCAGCTCATAAGCTACATGTCGCTGAAATGAAAGAAGGAAACGTGCATAATGACAATAATGTTTATGACAAAAGTCATTTCCTTGATCATGAAGATGACACAGACAATATCGACGAATTTATAGCGGAAACCCCGCACGATATATTATTCACGAAATCGATATACGAAACTGACGAAAACCTATTCATGAATAACGAAAACTCTGAAGTTAACGCACGAACGAAAATCAAAAATATAATTGATAGCGTTAACGACGAAGAAATGAAAAATCATTTAAATAAATGGATGTATAAATACACGAACGTATTTAACGATGAGCTAAATGAAAAAGCTGCATCAGTAGAACCATTAAGCTTGAACTTAAACCAGACTCTAACTGGGAGGAGGCAGCATCTAATAGAGCACCTCCACGTTGGCAAATGCTAGCCAAACAGAAAGAAGTTCATCGATTTGTCAAATTAGCTTTGAAGCTAAGATTAATTCGTAAAAGTCAATCAAAAGCATGGAGTCAAGTGCTTTTGACTAAGAAACCCAACGGAGCGTGGAGATTCTGTCTCGATTTTAGATCATTAAATCTAAACACGAAATCCATAGGTTGGCCGATACCTAACATTAAACAAGTGTTAGATAGAATAGCTAAAACTAAGGCTAAATATTTTGCAGTTTTAGACTTGACACAAGGCTACTATCAAATGTTGATAGACGAAGCTAGTCGCTACTTAACAGCTTTTCGAACAGCATTCGGCATTTTCGAATGGAATCGATTGCCAATGGGTTTGAAAGGAGCGGGAAGCTATTATCAATCACACATGCAAAACACTGTGTTGAACGATTTGTTATACAACATTTGCGAATCATACCTAGACGATATTCTCGTGTATGGAGAAACAAAAGAAGAACTTTCACGAAACCTTAAGATCGTTGTAGAACGACTAGGAAAGTTTGGAATGACGATTAACCCCGATAAGGTTAAAATTCACATGGACAACGTCGAATATGTGGGACACATTATAGACAGATACGGAATCTATTTCTCCGATGAAAAGCTTCATCAAGTTTTAGATTTCCGCAGGCCAAATGTTGCCCATGAGATGAAATCATTCCTAGGTCTAATCTCACAATTCAGAGACCATGTACAGAACTATGCTGACCTAACAGCACCGTGTCATGAAATGATACTAGGCTACACGAAAGGTAGCAAAGTACCACTTGAGTGGAATGATGAATTGAACGACAATTTTATAAAATTAAAAGCTGCAGTAGCTAACTGCTCGAAGCTATATTTTATAGACGATAAATTGCCAATATTTTTACATACCGACGCCTCAATATTAGGGATTGGTAGCTATCTCTTTCAGCTAAAAGATGATGAGCGCATACCTATCCGTTTTGTCAATAAGCTATTGAATAAAACAGAACGAAACTGGAACATTGTAGAAAAAGAAATGTACACTATCTTTTTCAGTTTCATGAAACTCGAGCATTTGCTTCGAGATACACATTTCACGTTGCGTACAGATTCAAAAATCTTGTCGCAGTTAAACGTAGATCACAAAGAAAAAGTGAAACGTTGGAAAATTGCGATACAGCAATTTGATTTTGATGTAGAACACATTAGTGGAAAAGACAACATAGAAGCTGATGCCCTATCACGTCTAACACCGCTACCCGAAAAAGTTGTATCAGAACTAAACATTCTTGAACAAACAGACACAATATCAAAACATGAGTATTTAAAACCTGAGACATATCAGACGATACTTGATGTGCATCCAGGCAAGACAGGTTTAAATGGCCATGGAGGTGTTCAACGAACTTTGAACATGCTTCAAAACAGGCACGTAACATGGAAAGAAATGAGGAAAGACGTGATGACTTTCATTCGTAACTGCCCATGCTGTCAGAAAATGCAAAGGCTTAAACCTCGTATTAATACGATACCTTTTACCCTAGCATTTTACAGACCAATGCAACGTATATGCGTTGACGCGATTGGACCGATTAACATTGGTAATCAAGAATATAAACACATATTAGTGTTCATAGATGCCTTTTCACGATACGTCAGATTATATCCATTGAAAGCAGTTAACTCGGAAGAGTGCTTGCACGCATTTAATCATTGGATAGCAGACTTCGGTATCCCGAGTGAACTAGTCTCTGATAACGCAGCATATTTTGTAAGCGATCTCATAACATCGTTCACAAAGTTTGCAAAATTAGAACACGCTACTATTCATCCTTATAGTCACGAGGAAAACGGAATAGTCGAGCGAGCTAACCAGGAAGTTATACGACACTTGACAGCTATGATAGCTGATCGAGACATAAAACATAACTGGCCGAGATACTTACCATATGTTCAACGTATTCTGAACACATCGGTAAAGTCCACAACAGGAGTTGCTCCCACAGGACTGATCTATGGAAACGCCATAAATCACGATTTTCAATTTTTGAAAAAACCTGAGTCAGCAAGCTCCGAAAAGACACATCACGAAGCTATCAATGAACTATTACTAGTTCAAGAAAGATTGATAAAAATAGCTCAAGATACTCAGTATGAGCACGATGTGTACGTAGTGTCGCAAAGATCGGAAGGTCAACCGCACACATTGCATTTCCCGATAAATTCTTACGTGTTAGTAAATTACGAAACACAACGGGATTCGAAATTGCATACAGTTAAACACGGCCCATACCGAGTGATAAATCATATAGGCACGGTTTATACTGTAGAAAATCTAGTGACAAGTAAACACATGGATTTTCACGTTACGTTACTTACTGAATATAAGAACGACGAACAAAATACAAATATCGAAAAAGTTGCAAAACTCGATGACGAATTTGCCGATATAGCAGAGGTACTTAACCACAAATTTGTGCCCCCTGCATCGCAAAAGAGAACTGACATACAGTTTTTCATGACTTGGGATAACGACCCTGACCCTAAGTGGTACAGATGGAATTCATCCCTAGGGAATAACGAAGTTATTCACGAATACCTTGACCGAGTACAATTAAGGAGATTTATTCCACAAAAATTTACTCACGCTAAAGATCACCCAGATGAAATCGCTCGACGACAAATAAAACGAGCACGCGAGGTTAATAAACCTCGGCGAAAACACGTTGCACGATAAACTAAAAGTCAAGTAAAATACGAGGCTACCCCCTATTTTTTCTTTTTTTAGCAACGATTTTTTTTTTTTTTTTAGACACACCGTTGTTACTAACATCGGCCGACAATTTTTTTTTCTTTTTTACGACTAAACCGTTGCCACTAACATCGGCCGTTCGTTTTTTTACAATAACCAAACGAAGAATAAAATTTCAATAGAAATTTTGGGAGAAAGTCCCCCAGTGTGACCTAATGTGCCACCTTTTTTGACTGAAGATCCTTTCTAGTAGTTGGCCATCTGGCGCAACTACTAAACGGATCTTCGATCAACAAGTGCAACACATTCAATCAATCGTAGTCTATCCTAGACTACGGATCATAAACTAACCAACAACCAATAGTTAAGTTAACACTAACTATTAGATACAGCTCTAGACGTACCCAGTACCACAATCGAAACTGTAATTAGCTATTAAAATATCTGACTCTTGCTCTAATTCAATTCTGTTATCAAAATAAGTGGAACTGTTATTATTGCAGTTTATAATTAAATAATATATAATTTATAAAATTATTGCAATTACAATTAATTTTATTATTTGCTTATACTTATAAATCATAAAAACTTAAAAAGTTCAGAATTGTGCACAGAATCACAGAATACTATTGCAATACATTCTGATTCTGAGGTTCTTTTATGATTTTTATTTTTTATTTTTTTGAATTTCGTTTTTGGTAGGGTGTTCACGGAAAAATTTCAAAATGAGATTCAGTAGTTTAATTTAGGTTGACTACACGTAGAACACGCGTAGAATTCACTTTCATCAGAAAAAGATTTGAAAAAAAAGTCATCTTCAAGGTGAAACGGACAAAAAAGCCGTTATGAAAGTTGCAGTCGTACTACGCAATACTATTGCAATATTATTATTGTGAGCTCGTAACTATTTTAATTATACTATTTTTTTTTTAAACGTCACAATACTATTGCAATGTATTTTTCGGCAACTATGGCTAAAACACCTTTCATTTTGGTGGGGACAGGGAGTGACCTATCTCTACAAATTTTCAAATTTTTTATTATATTTATGAGATTATGACTTATTATGAGCAACGAGTTAAAAGTATTTTGTTAAACAGGTAACAGTAACAGTAACAGTTCGCAATTCCCCTGCATCCACCCAACAGTATTTTTTGTGATCTACAAGATGACAATGACAAGATGGTAGCTACGAAGTACTGGTACTAGTACTAGATACTTTCTGTGTAAGGGTATCATGACATTATCACATCATCATTTTCTCTTTCACATGCATAAATGCTTATAATAATAACATTAATTTAGTCATAAAATTAGCTAGATAAATAATAGTTTCTCAGTTCAATTATTAGTAAAATACTCTCGTTCACAATTCTCGAGAATTCAAAAAAACGAAAATCGTGAAGAATTCGAAATAAACTTGAAGGGGGGAGAGAGGCATCACATCCCATATAGTAGTCAACGTCTGAACGAAGAAGAAAATGAGTTCCAGATCATCTGCCCCCTCCTCCTCCTCCTCCTCCTCATCCTCATCCTCCTCCTCTTCATCTTCTTCATCTTCATCTTCTTCTTTCTCGCATCGTTTGTTATGGTATCTGATCACTTCCAAAGAATGCAATCACTTGAAAGATGGAGGGGCACATCTCTGTGATGCCTCCAAGACGAGTCTACATACATTAGAGAGCGAACTGCTGAAGAGAGGAGGACACAGAGGGAAGACTTTAAAAGGCAGCTCATCTTCTTCAAAGAACTGCAGCAGCAGCAGCACACCATGCCTTGCTGATATCTTATCTCGCGACGAGTCTTACCGTCTAGTGCTGACCTTGAGGGTAACCCTAACCCTAACCCTAGTCCTAACCCTAACCCCAACCCTAGTCCTAACCCTAATCTTAACCCTAACCCTGACCCTAACCCTGCCCTAACCCCAACTCTAATCCTAACTCCAACCCTGACTCTGACCCTGACTCTGACCCTGATCCCGGCCCTGAAGGCAAAGGCGAATGGCAGTCTGTCTATTACACACACCAAACTAGACAGTGACTATACCCCTACTTTCATCGACAGAGAACTGTCTCGTCGCAATAAAGAGTTAAAAGAAATGCAAGTAGAAGGCAGAGTAGGTGGTGATGGTAAAGGTGGTGATGGTGGTGGTGGTGGAGGAGGAGATGCGACGCACTTTTATAAAATGGTCCTCGTGAATTTCAGTTATGAGTCTGGTACTGGTATTGAGGTTCGGCGTCATAATCTGTAACACCCTAACCTAACACACTAACCCTCTAACCTAACACCCTAACCCTAACCCTAACCCTAACCCTAACACAGGTGGTGCAGGAACTGGCAACAAATGGGTTCTCATTTCTTGGCTCTCCCTGTCACTTCTTTGCCAGTAAAGACCCTGAGACTGGAAAGGCCTTTTTCTTTCTCTGTGAGAACCCTACTATCGATAGCAATAGAAGCAGTAGTAGCAGTGATATTATTCGAACTACTGTTGCTTCTTTTGTCCATGACTTTCGTATGAAATATGGAGATTTTGATTCGCTCAAGAACATACCACTAACTGGAGCTAGGTCTCTCCCTCTTCTCTCTTTCCCTCCCTCCCTTTATCTCTCTCTCTCTATCTTTCCCTCCCTCCCTTTCTTTCTCTCTTACCCAAACATTTCTCTCTTCTCTCTTTTCTCTTCTCTCTTCTCTCTTTTTTTTTTCTCTCTCCCTCTCTCCCTCTCTCTCCCTCTCCCACACATCAAAACACACAAAACAAAAAGAGCTGGATTGCTAGTAAGTGGTAGTTGTCTAGGTTTTCGATTACCAGAAGATCAAGTCAAGGTGTGCCTTGTAGATGACATCCATCTCAACCCGAACCCTAGCTCTAACCCCAACTCTAACCCTAACCCATAATATTATTCTTAATTCGAACCCTAAGTCTATCTCTAACTTTAACCCTAATGACATTTTAAATCCTATTCCTAACCCTACCCCTACCCCTCATCTCTGACAAGATTTCCTTGATGGATGACATCGTTCTCAGTAATTCAGACGGAAATACGAGCTATTGTGCAACCGATGGATCTGGATTCATATCAACTGACCTAGCTCATAGATTACCTCAGTGCGTGATGCAAGGAAAAGAAAATAAATTAATTTCTATTACCGATTTAACCGCTGCTTTTCAAGTTAGGTGACTTGACTCAAAACCACCTCTCTCTCTCTCTGTCTCTCTCTCTCTCTCTCTCTCTCTCTCTCTCTCTCTGTCTGTCTCTCCCTCTCTCTCTCTCGCACGCACACACACACACACAAACACACACATACCCACACACACATATGTATACACACATATACACACATATCTCCTTCTCACATTTAATCCATATATCGTCTTTGAACTGTAATTTTTACCATATTCTATGCATATTTGTCATGCTACATTGCCTCTCCTTTCGCCATATTCTATGCATATTTGTCGTCTTGCTTGTACAGAGTGTTTTGTTCTTTGGGAGTTTTCAAGGGCACTCTGGTTATTTCAGATGAAATTGACTCATCCAGCATTGTTCTTCGAAGGTCAATGATGAAGGTGAACATTAAACAATCCCATCAGCCCTAACCCTATCAGCCCTAACCCTATCAACCCTAACCCTATCAACCCTAATCCTAACAACCTTAACCTAACCCTATCAACCTTAACCCTATCAACCCTAACCCTATCAACCCTAACCCCATCAACCCTAACCCCATCAACCCTAATCCTAACGACCTTAACCTAACCCTATCAACCCTATCAATTCTATGAGGTTCCCAAACAGCAGCAGGGGTGCCATGAGTATGTAGTAGTGGAAGTCGTCAATACTGCCCGTATGCCACGATATTTTTCGTCAACCCTAAACCATCACCTCATTCTCGCCTTTCAATCATTAGGAGTCCCAATCAGTGTGTTTGAAGATATTCTTCGGCAGCGAATAGGAGTGCTGGCTGGTATGTGCGAAAGCAGTACCGGGGCTATCGAGTACTTCCGATCCATCGAAGCTCATCGTAGAGCAGTGTCTACTTCAGATTGCGATACAGGCAGTGGTGGTACACACAGATTGGTGGCAGATACTGATAGCGATCGAATGCGCAGACTAATTTTGTCTATGCTTATCTCTGGTCGACATCAAATGCAGGAGCCTTTTATACAAGCCAGTCTTCGCATTCTCAGAGATCGAGAGATAGAGGATTTATTATGGTTACGCCTTCCGATTGCTCCAGCAGTCTATCTCATGGGCATTCCAGATCCAAGCAACTCCCTAGCTCCAGATGAGGTGTATCTAGGGAGAGATGGTTGTTATGGAATGGAAGGAGGGAAGGATGTTTGTATAACGAGATTCCCCCTCTTGCGCACCGAGTCGGTACGTGTGCTGAGAGTCGTTGGAAAAGACAGCGAGGCAAGGCGAAAACTCGATGTATTCTTTGGCAGTGGCACATCGTCCGATGCTGCTCGTGGTGGTGTGGTAGTATTTAGTACGCACCCTGGGTGTGAAAGTGGAATGATTGGTGGTAATATATCATGACCATATCATGACCATATCCATATCGACCATATCATGATCATATCATGATCATATCATATCATTACCATATCATGACCATATCATGACCATATCATGATCATATCATATCATTACCATATCATGACCATATCATGACCATATCATGACCATATCATGATCATATTATGACCATATCATGACCATATCATGACCATATTATATCATAACTATATAATCATTATATGGTAGGCGACTTTGATGGTGATTTGTATTTCATTACCGGTCATGCTGGTGTTGTTGACGCGATCCGGAGAGAGAGAGATAGCAGCATGACGATATTCCAGAACTCTGAACGAGAGGATACAAGACTGGGGAGTGATGAAAAAAATACTGTATCTTCTCCGACACCTTCTGGTTTTAAATCTATTTTTCACATCCACATTCACACTGACACTCACACTTACACTTACACTCACACTAATCCTAAAACCCTAACATTTAATCTCTAACACCCTATTCCTATCCAGATCCTGGCACCAGCACCATATCCATAGTTTTTGATATCCCTTCCTCTCCCACCCAAGACCAGCATAACCCTACCCCGAATCCACATCAAGAGGAGGAAGAGGTAGAAGAGGAGGAGGTTGCTTCTTACATCGTCTCAAATCATACCATAGTCATATCATATCATATCATATCATATCATATCATAACCATATAACATCATGATCATATCAAAGGTTCCTTCGTACATCATTCCATCAGTTGTTACTTCAACTATAGACAGCTCCTTTCAAAATTTATTTCTATCGTCGCA
>Ga0099797_100916_pt1:15000-17106 | contig 17106 bp, 18 predicted proteins | sample Uncmet_Sort48C_1_FD_89871 | JGI IMG/M metagenome (GOLD analysis project Ga0099797, IMG submission 89871) | Marine eukaryotic communities from CALCOFI LINE 67, Pacific Ocean - C012_Sort48C_1 | ecosystem: Environmental > Aquatic > Marine > Oceanic | place: Pacific Ocean: Monterey Bay...
AGTATTAGAGTATTATGCTACTGTTGTTGGTGCTGCGGTGGATTGCATTGGGGCTATGTCCTGTTTACCATATGTTGGGGCTACATATCTCGACGGTGTGGTGTACTATGGAAATCAGATTCCACCCTCATCAAAGATGTACCAGACTACATGAAACAAACAGCACATGAATTGCATCCTGGAGAAAAATTGCGCAAGTACACCACACCGTCGAGATATGTAGCCCCAACATATGGTAAACAGGACACAGCCCCAATGCAATCCACCGCTGCACCAACAACAGTAGCAAAATACTCTAATAGAAAGATTCGAATTTGATAGGCAAAATATCTTCAACCAACTTGTCAGAAAAACCAAGAGGAAATTCAGGAGGTAAATAAGACCAACATCGATTCAATATCTGAGTCACAGAGACAGTGTAAATCTGCTGTATTTAAAGTAATATTAGAGATTGTGGGCTCATGATATTCTGGATGCATCAGCTCATGGATTTGCTCATAGGCGACGTGTAGAGGGGAATGCTGGTTCTTTCCCTCTTCCAATCAAAACAGAAGTAACTTGTCGAATAGTATACGAAAAGCTTTCCATGATACTGGGCACCATTTAGGCCAGAGCCTGTATAGTCGTGTACCACGTCACGACTATACATACAGACTCTGGCCTAAATGGTGCCCAGTATCATGGAAAGCTTTTCGTATACTATTCGACAAGTTACTTCTGTTTTGATTGGAAGAGGGAAAGAACCAGCATTCCCCTCTACACGTCGCCTATGAGCAAATCCATGAGCTGATGCATCCAGAATATCATGAGCCCACAATCTCTAATATTACTTTAAATACAGCAGATTTACACTGTCTCTGTGACTCGAGATATTGAATCGATGTTGGTCTTATTTACCTCCTGAATTTCCTCTTGGTTTTTCTGACAAGTTGGTTGAAGGTATTTCGTCAGGTGTTCATAGAGTCTTCAGCTTAATATTTATTGATTTTGATTCTCTTTCTCTTACCGTTTTGGCTACCACCAAAACCTTTTGTCGTTACTTTGGCACCAGTCTGTCTACCAGAAGAAGAAGAAGAAGAAGAAGAAGAAGAAGAAAAGGCAGGGAGGTTGCTAGATGTAGTGGTTGCTGAGGCTGGCACAGGACCGAGAAGAGTTCCTAGCACTGCGGACAAGACGGCTATGTATTTAGGTAGGAAAGGGAAAGAGAGGGCAGAGAGAAAAAGATAGGGAGAGAGAGGGAGAGAGTGTGTGTGTGTGTGTGTGTGTGTGTGTGAAAGAGAGAGAGAAAAAAGAGTTGAGAGAGAGGAGATGAGATGGGAGAGATGGAGAAGGTGAGGGAGCTGAGAGAGGTGAAGTGAGTTGGTATACCAGCAGGGGCGCCAAGTAGACCTAACAGCACGGCAAGAAAAACATTACCCTCCGCAATACCCTCATATCCCGCACCAGCAAAGCAGGCAGCTGTGGAGAGGTGAAAGAAGTGAGAGAGGTGATGTGAGAGAGAGGCGACAAAAAAAATCAAAAATCATTACCCGCAATAACTGAATAAGTGCTAGCGGAAGTTCCCACTAGACTCGTAACTAGAGGGATCGCTAGGAACGCAGTATCGATGAGAAGAGGGGCGAGGCTGAGGATCAATCCCTTGTTCTTGTTGGCCAAGGGAAGCAACTCCAGGCTGTCGGCAAGGGGCAACAGTGCCTCTACTTGGGACAGGGTTAAGCCTTGCGCCTCCAGGGTTTCTGGAAACATTAAGTAGACAAAATTTTGCCAGGGTTAGGTCTTGGTTTTTAAGAAGTCGGTGAGGAGGAGAAGGGGGGGGAGAAAAAGAACGAGAAGGAGGACAGGAGAGAAGAGGAAGAAGAACAACAAGAATAATGATGACATCCGCAGATGAAAATAAAATAACACCTAGAAGACCAGACTCGGCAGTAAGCTTTAGGATCTTGTTCTTCCTGAGCTTTGTGATTAGGTCTTCCTCTGCGCCCTGTCAATCATTAGGGTTATGGTTAGTATTCCAATATATAAAATGAAGAAATTAGTCAATACATGCAGCAACGTGTACATATGGGAGTAAATATAGGAAAAGAGGAACGGGAAAGGTGATTTTAA
>Ga0099797_100918_pt1 | contig 17104 bp, 10 predicted proteins | sample Uncmet_Sort48C_1_FD_89871 | JGI IMG/M metagenome (GOLD analysis project Ga0099797, IMG submission 89871) | Marine eukaryotic communities from CALCOFI LINE 67, Pacific Ocean - C012_Sort48C_1 | ecosystem: Environmental > Aquatic > Marine > Oceanic | place: Pacific Ocean: Monterey Bay | collected...
TTTTAAACTTGATAGACACGTGGTCGTATCGTTCGAAATTTCATCGCAGCAGCCCATATACTTATTCTGGTGAGGATTGCAATACATACACATGTAGTCTTTCAATGCAATATGTTTCTCTTTTGCAATTAAGAAGCATCGCTCTTCATTGATGGGGACGCCACCTGAACCACCAATGTTCATTAGATGATCAAATGCATCACCAATTTCTTGTGCCCCAACATTCGAACAACAGCTTTTCTGACTAAATTCAGGGCAAGGGTGAAGAGCTGCACCAGGTTTTTGAGGCTTTTTGTACGGGTGTATTGTGCTGAGTCCATCAGCTGGCTCACCTGGAACTCCCAGACGCTTTGCAGGCTTGAATCCTTGTACACATTGATCATCTACCGCTAATTTTCTTCCACGTACAATTGGGTTCTCATTTCCTCGACTCCCAACAAAAAAATAGAATAAAGTGAGTGCAACAATCTTCATCTTTGACTGGTATAAATGGCCCCACTGGAATGAGAAGGAGGGTAATGCTACAGCGCGACGTAATGACCAAAGATCTTTGTTTCCTGGCCTTGGGGATTTAAATAAATGTTCGTCACACCCTTGAAGTCGTGCTTCGAAATAGCTATATTCCATCCAAAAAAGAATATTTGTGACGCTGGCAAAAGGGTTCAATGTAGCGTATGAAGGAATAACAGGAAATTTGTCTGGCAACATTGTCACAGTAACAGTTTTATGTGTGTATATCGTTACTGCACCAACGGTCAAAAATGGTCAAAGCAACGGAATTTTGATTTTCATAGGAACATTTTACATAATCACAGCAAATTAATATATCCATAGTCTTTAATGTGTTATGAGTAAAAAACGAGGCTGTGAAGTCGTGTAGTTGTAGTTGGCGACGAGTCAGTTGATTGTCTATTGGAATTGAGAATTGAACATACTGGCTCACTTGCGGTATTGGTGTGGCAAATGTTAATTTGTTGTCGAGATGTCCAACAAATCGTCCAGAGATATGGTATCGTCACTCAAAGAATTTTTCAATTCGAAACGAAAGTCAAAAAATCGAGTGTATTTATTTAAGATTCGGTTGAAATCGCAAGCAGGACGAATTGTTCGAAATCGTTTTACGTATTCCACAACTTTGTTACTTGGTGTCCTCAGTACCCACCAAATTTCATAGTCTCCTGCGCAAATCACACGATCTTTGTTGAATTTATAAATCATTGGCATATCAATTGTGCGATAACCGTTCATTAAGCCACCAGGTAGCTGTTTTTCTGACACAATGCGCTCGTCTCCCGGGACATGAATCTCAAGATACGTTCCACATCTTGGGTCATGTTTGTATTCACCTCCACATTCCATTACCCAGCCATTGAAAGTGTACCCTATCGTCACCGAATCGATCACTTTTGTTCCATCGGCTAAAGTAGCATACACATGGTCTAATTCATCCTCCGATGTTGCAGACACGGTGTCATTGTAATCCCAACAATCTGGCATAATTGGGTTGAGCTCCCGAAGTAAATATTGCTAGCGTACATTGAAATTCTCAGGCAGCTGCAATCGAAAACTGAAAAGGCTGGATTAGACCAACTTTTACAGTTACACCCAGACGTTCTTGCCAAAAAGATTGACACTTATCCGTATGAGTTTATTGCTCCCCTTATCAGTATTGATTCAAGGGGCGAAGATTACTTGCAAGAGATAATATTCGATCCATGTAGGAAAAAACCAGCAGATTGCTGCTACGACAAATTCGGTACCCTGCACAGGTACAGGGAACTCGCAATTTGACCATAGATTATACAAAATTCAAATTGGGTTAACCATTCTGTTTAGTTCCATTTTTCTTTTGAAATAAAAGGCGGCCAATTATATTCTGCATTAGAGGCAGAGACGGAGCGTCTCATGATGAAACTAAACCATTTAAAGGACTTTGTAAGCGCTTATGAATTTGACGAAGAACTTGAAAAACGGCCAGATTTACACCCATGAGGAAAATAGTATGTATTCAAAATCAGGATACCATTAATACGTACAAGTACAATATTAATTCAAGGATTTTCACCCAATCTATGAGCACAGTACTGTACGAGGCGTAGTTCAAAAAACGAATCTTTGCGATGGTGTGATGACGCGGGCATGGGAAATAATTGCGGCCCGCAGCAAGGTAAACCTCTGTAAACATCGGTTTCATCGCTAGATCTTTCTGACAGCCGGTATTTTTATTTCCGCGTCCACTCCTGTGCAGCATGCTCTCGCCTAATATTGGAACTTTGCAGTAGTCCACCACGAAATTTTGATCCCACAAGTGTAAAACAACAAAGTATCTTGACTGCGAAGGATGACTTCTCTTGTCGAAAAAATTTCACATCTGGAGAGCGAACTTGCAGAATTGAGAAAGCAACTTATATCGTCGAAGGTTTCCGTTCTTATTATTGGGAGCGGTGGCAGAGAACACGCTTTGACTTGGAAAATATGTCAATCACCTCGAGCTGACCGTGTCTATGTAGCACCTGGTAACGCTGGCACATGTTCTGAAGGAATAGGTACCTGCGTTGAAAATCTTCCACACTTGAAAGCAGAAGACCTTGACGGCATTGTTCGGTTTGTCCAAGAAAATACTATATCTTTGGTTGTAGTTGGACCCGAAATACCGTTGGTAAACGGAATCACGGATCGTTTAAACGACGTAAATGTACCATGTTTTGGCCCCTCGCGAGCAGCGGCGATTCTGGAAGGCTCAAAAGCCTTTTCGAAGGACTTCATGGTTAGGAACGGTATACCCACTGCAGAGTATAAAAGTTTTACCAATTATGAAGAAGCACGTGAGTATGTCATTAATGCTCCTTTCCCAGTCGTCATCAAAGCGTCTGGACTAGCCGCTGGAAAGGGAGTTTTGTTGCCTGTATCGAAAGAGCAGTCTCTAATCGATTTGAAGACAGTCATGTTGGACGGCGCATTCGGTGATGCTGGAAATGAGATTGTCATAGAAGAGCTTTTAGATGGAGAAGAAGTATCATGTATGGCATTTTCGGACGGTAATACAATTGTCGCCATGCCGGCGGCACAAGATCACAAGCGTCTTTTCGATGGCGATGGCGGCCCAAACACCGGCGGGATGGGTGCATATGCGCCCGTGCCGCTTTTTACAACAGATATGGCTACAGAAGTAATCCAGAAAATTCTCCAACCTACGATTGATGGTCTTGCCAAAGATGGTCGTAAATATATTGGTGTTATATACGCTGGGCTGATATTTACCAAAGATGGCATAAAGGTGTTGGAATATAATTGTCGGTTTGGCGACCCGGAAGCGCAAGTATTATTGCCCCTTTTGAAGACAGATTTGCTGGAGATAATATTTGCGTGCGTTGAAGGACGACTAGATGAGATGTGTGTCGAATGGCATGACACTGCATCTGCAGTTACGATTGTTGGTGCGTCGGCGGGCTATCCCCTCCAATACACGAATGGAAAGCCTATATATGGGATAGAAAATTTTCCCTCTACAACTGACAAAGAGTCACACATTCTCTTGAAGAAACCATTTTACGCTGGAACGAAAATCAATGCCGTGGACAAGTCTGTTGAAACATCCGGAGGCAGAGTCCTGTCAGTGACCGCCCTTTCAACCTCTGGGATATCGGATGCGGTCCGTCATGCTTACGATGGGATGCGTCGAATTCATTTTGATGGTATGCAATATAGAAATGATATAGCGCAAAAGGGACTGTCTAGTATTCGCCCGTCGTTAAAACTCGGGATTTTAGGATCGACCAATGGGACTGATATGCAAGCAATTATTGATGCTGTTATTAGCGGTCGATCGAATGCTACCATAGAAGTTGTTATTTCGAATGTGAAAGGTGCTGGTATCCTAAACCGAGCTCGGGAAAACCAGATCGACGCAGTTCATGTGTCGACGAAAGACGGAGGAAAGTCCCGTGAAGACTATGATCGTAAAGTAGACCAAATTTTGCGAGAAAAACAAGTCGATTTAGTTCTGATGATAGGATACATGAGAATAGTTTCAGGCTTCTTTTGCGATGCATGGCGTGGGAAACTGGTTAACGTGCACCCGTCTTTGTTGCCTAAATTCGCCGGAGGCATGGATCTGAATGTCCATGAAGAGGTCCTCAAGAGTGGTCAGAAAATTACAGGCTGTTCTGTCCATATTGTGACCGACGAAGTTGACGCTGGTCCAATTTTAATACAAAAGCCCTGTGCCGTTGAAGACAATGAAACAAAAAATTCCTTAAAAGCGAAAGTTCAGCAATTAGAAGGCGAGGCATTGCTGGAGACCATTCGCATGTATCAAGATGGTTTTTTTCCAACTTTCAAATCTTTGACGTCAAGCGAGATATTGACATACGCCGATGCTGGTGTAAACATAGAAGAAGGTAACGCATTGATCAGCGACATTAAGCCTGCCTGCAAAGCAACGCGTCGTGCCGGATCAATTCCAGATTTGGGGGGTTTTGGAGGTTTGTTCGACTTGAGAGAAGCAGGGTATGGTGGCGATGATACTATCCTAGTGTCGTGTACTGATGGAGTTGGAACCAAGTTAAAGATAGGTGTCGACATTGGTATACATGATACAGTGGGAATCGATCTCGTGGCAATGTCGGTAAATGATCTGATTGTACAAGGTGCTGAACCGCTATTTTTCTTAGATTACTACGCATGCGGGCGACTTGATCGAAACGTTGCTGCTGCTGTGATTAAAGGCATTGCTCACGGCTGTACCATTGCTGGTTGTGCATTGGTAGGCGGAGAGACTGCTGAAATGCCAGGAATGTACTCGCATGGCGACTACGATCTAGCTGGGTTTGCGGTAGGGGCCGTTAGAAGAAAAGACTTGTTACCCAAGAATATATCTCCTAAACATGTTTTGATTGGCTTGCCTTCTTCGGGTATCCATTCGAATGGATTTTCTTTAGTACGGACATTGCTGAATTCTGTTGGGGTCAGTTATCATGAAACGTGTCCCTTTGACAGTTCCAAAACGTTTGGTGAAGTTTTGATGGAGCCCACTGTACTGTACGCAAAGGAGTGCTGCAAATTATTTCACGACAATCTTGTAGATGGATTAGCGCACATTACAGGTGGTGGACTTCTTGAAAATATCCCGCGGGTCTTGACATCTGAAGTTGCTTGTAAGGTGGATGGGAGATCGTGGAAAAAATATTTACCTCCTATATTTTCATGGATTGCATCACTGAAGAAAGTTCCGAAGAATGATATGTTCCGAACTTTCAATTGTGGTATCGGCATGGTTTTGTTTGTTAAGCCAGAAAATGTTAGTGCAGTAATTAGAAAATTGCAGAAGGCAGTCGTAATTGGAGAAGTCGTGGAGCGTGTTGGTAGCGGGGAACAAGTTCTGATTGAAGGAGAGCCGTGGTAAGAGAAGAATTGATCTGGACTAGTATTCTCGTAGACAGTTAATATGAAACATTGTAGACTGTAGACCCAGGCGTCCTTAGAGTCTTTTCAAACTTGGTCGGTATGTCGAAGACTGTGAGGTCGTATAGACTACTCGTGTGTTTCATAGAATAATAAGTACCTAGGTACCGTAGTCAAGTACAAGTACGCACGGGAATTAATTTGCGTTGGCTGCGGGGGGACTGAATCTGTGTACGTACAAATTCGGAATTTCGAAGTGTAGCGCTTAAAGCGAGGATGTGTGGCAAAGGTTTCATAGCACCGAGACAGTAAACAGGCTATCAAATTGCTTGTTGCATCATCATTTGACCGAACTCGCCACTTCCTTTTCCCACAACTCCAGCCTGTATCAAATGAAGCTCCTCGTTCCGATTTATTTTGGCGTGATCTTCTTCGTTGCTTCGGCACAGCAGCAGCGTTTGGCTGTAATTACTAAAAGCAAACCTGGTAATTGCGATGACGATGGGACCCAAAAATCCAAGGATGGCGATTCTCTAACGATGCACTACACTGGAACGATTGACAAAAGCTCTCCTTCTGGAGAAAAGGGCAAACAATTCGACTCCTCAATAGGCAGGGGGCCTTTTACGTTTACCTTGGGAAAGGGCGAGGTAATCAGTGGGTGGGATCAGGGTTTAAAGAATATGTGTATCGGAGAAAAAAGGACTTTAATCATCCCAGCTAATCTTGGGTATGGAGATACTGGGGCCGGCAATGATATTCCACCCGGGGCGAACTTGAACTTTGAGGTAGAGCTTCTTGGAATAAATCAGTAAACGTGTGTATGCCACGTGAAACTCGTGTATGCATACACTGTAGCGTCCGTGTGTTTTTTTGGATGGGGAAATATTATCCGTGCAGGGCCGGTGGCGCTCATGTCGGCATTGCTTCATGCCGTTTGCATTTCTTCCCACTGAAGTGCAACATCTTGATGAAGGAATGAGATAAATTTATCGTTCATTTATAACTTTTGACTTTTATTTATACACTATATTGGCTTTGATTAGATAATAACAGAGAATACTTAAGATATCACGCCGCTGTTTCATAAATCGCAACGACGAACGGTCATTTGTTAATGGGAATTCAAATATTCATTCGGTTGCAAGGAGGCATCTTAGGAAGGATAGTATAGGGATGAAAAAGGACTAACTTGATTTCTGCGACAAACATTTCTTAATTTAATTAAAGCTTTCAACATACTGATCAAAAATTTGAAGGAAAAAAATCCAATATGGAGTAGGACCACTCTAAACTGTGAACGTTCAATTAGCAGGACACTTTTTATGGAAGAAAATAGCGATGGAGACCGCTTAAATTAAATTGATGTTTGGGACAGAAAACGGTTAATTAATTACAGCCTTTATTATATAGATATTTATGTACGTAAGATATATTATTTTTTTATTATCTTATCATATGATAAGATACAAAAACTCAGGTCACTGCTTGGAATGTCACACAGGATCTCATTCGGAGAATGGAGATAAAGCCACACCATCTAAACGGGTTAGAAAGTCGAATATGCTACTGAATTTAAACAATTTTAACAGATTTGTTCGAAAGCACAGGAAAAGAAGTTCCTATAATCATGCGATGGGGGGTTTACTCGAAAGTAGAGATAGCAATCCTACACATAGCGAATTCTTCAACAACTCACTTATCTCTGAATTAAAAAACAAAAATAACTGTTATAAGACGTCAGTTGATGGTCGGGGCTCAATTGCAAGAACACTCTTTACGGAGGATAATAGGGACAAAGTAAATGTTTAAGTTGATTTTTGTGACAAACATCTTTAATTTTTTAATTGAATACAGCCATTATATTCGTTTTTATTTAACATAAAAAAATATCATATCTAAGGGGATTAAAAAAATTTTTTTCTCCCATAAAGTATGGTACTTAAGTACTTCAGTATCATATGATTAATTTCATGTTGTATGTGACGAATATTTCTATTGATAATTAATTACAGTCATCATTATAGTTATATTAGTTTTATAAAGTAGTACTTAGCCAAGTTTTTCGTTAATACACACGTTGTTGAAGATTCTACTTCTGCACGAAAAGTTAAAAATTTTCTTAACATCCTATATCATAGAATATTTGTGTATCTGGTGATTCCATGTCTCCTTTATGACCGAGCCTTGTTCTTTTTAATACTGAAACTTCTTCTTTATGTACTGTCTGATTTCTTCAAAGTTTTCAATTCTTGAATTTCGTTGATTTCTGACAAAGCGCTTAATTTCATAATGCGCGACTTTTCCTGAGAGGGATTCTTCCTCTGAACAGAATTCATCACCAATTTGCACTTTTTCTTATTCCATTTCGTGACCTGATCAACAACATGCTTAACTGTGTGCTCGGAGGGCACTTTAATGCACATGTAGTTTCGAAGCCGTTCCCCAGTTGTGCCTCGAAAATATCCACCATTTACGAATTCTCGAATATCATTTGCAGTGAAGGTATACACCACGAGGCCTGTATCAGACTTTATAGTGACCGGCGATGGTACGTGAGTTCTATTGCTAAGCACTGCAAGTTCGCCAAACACATCTCCAGGCCCCAAGCTGCTTACCTGAACATTTTTATATACGTATCTGCTTTCATTATCCCGTCTTTTCTTCAGTGCAGCAACTCCTGGTTTTGCAAGTTCACGTTGCTTTACTAATACATTCCGAAATTGGTTTTTCCACATAAGATCTACGTTGCTGTGATTACATCTTTGGTTGTCAATGGTTCGCAAAACTTTGCACGTTCCACGCACAATGACATAGAATGAATCTACTGTTTGACCTTCTTTAATTAAGGTCGAATCAACAGGGTATTTCTGAAAGTTTCCTGCAGCTGCAAGTTTCACTTTCATTTCTTCAGGCATCGAATTAAAGACATACCCAGTATTAAGCACATCAACTCTTTTTCTCATTAATGCATGATACACTTCAGTTGCTATTGCATCTCCACGGTTTTCTGAGTTTCCTGTGTACTGCAAATATAATAGTTCGCATGAAGTTTGAACGTACTCCGAAGAAATACGTGTCGACCCAGGGAGGACTTCCCCAAACCAGTCTCCTGGCTTTGAACGCCTAGCGATAACATCAACTTCGTTCCGTCTATTATCATCCAGCCTTTTCATTGTTCTCAAGATCCCACTAACAACAACGTACATTCCGTTACACTTCTCTCCGTGTTTGTATATATACGAACCACTTGGGTAGGATTTCAATTCTGCGAACTGACAAAATGAATTTATTATTGAAAATGAAATTCCATCAAATAAATTTAATTTTTCTACAGTTCCCGTTAACTGAAGAAGTGTGGCCTCGTCTCGATGTCCAGGTTCTCCTGCAAGTAAAAATGCATGTGCATACGGGCTGCTCAGCGCGCGCTTAAATTTCTTCCGGGCTTTGAGGACCCCCATTAGAGCTGCCGATGTACTACCGCCGTCGTTGCTTTTTTTCAATTTCATTTTATTCGAAAGATGGAATATGGATTTAGGAGCCACAACGGTTGCCAGTGCCTCTTTTACACCCTTTTCAGCCTCATCTCTAGTATTAATAACTTCACGATTCGGCTCCATTTTTTTCACAAGATCGATGTACTGTCTTGTTGTTATACTCTTTTTCAAGTCTTGCCCAGCCTCTAAAAACATTCCTAATTCTCGTTTCACGAAAGCTTTTGCTTTTGTGTACAGTGCTCGATTTTTTTCACTCTTTTCAATTTTTAACGCTTTATCCAAATCTTTAACAGCGAAGGCATGACATTCCAAACGACGAAAAATCTGCGCCCTATTATAAAGAACAGCAGGAAGCATATGATCAAGAGCTAAGCAACGCGAAAAGTCCAGGAGAGCTTCCTTCAGATCCCCGAGTTGAGCATGTGCGTATGCTCGCGTAAAGTAAGCTTTAATTTTACTTCCATTCGTATTACTAAACGCTCCAGATTTTTGGCCGCGAAGAATTATACCCATACGATTCACTTCCTTCTTATAGTAATGTTGGTCTCTAGATAACCCTTCTCGTGCAGATAAAGCTTTTCTTTCGGACTCGTAGATTTCAAATTTACCATCAACCACCAACGTTCTGCCCTCGATTCGATCTTGAATACTACATGCTGGTCGCCGCGAGCCATAAATCTTTCGCACAGACTTTTCAATACACTTGTTTTCGTTTTTAAGAGTTTGTCGATTAACTGTTTGAAACCTAGAGACAACAGTGTTTACATAACCATACTGGAGCATCCTATCAATCTGTTCGTTCTGTCGTCTAATCCAAACGTGCTCTTTGATGTCTTTCAAGTCTGCAGAGTTGCACGGATCGATCACGGAATGTTCTAGAGAACTGCAAAAAATAGATTCTGGTGTAAATAATTCCTCCTCTGAATCCATGGAGCAAGCAATCTCCTGAGAAGTGGAGGAGTTGGAACCGAGGGAGTTTTCGCATAACTGTAATTTCTTAATCTCGACTGTTCCTCTATCGTTTACGCCGAGTCCCGCTTTAGCCTGTGAAGATTGCGGAGAGGACTGTGACACAGACCCTTTTGTCGTTCGAGCAGCAATAGAGCCTCTAGATGCAGGCAACAAGAGGGAACACGGGGCCATCTTTGATCTTCTTAATTTAGGGGTTAAAAGTTTGGTCGGAGTTAGCGGCTGTATTGTACCATGCTTAGAATTTCCGTCGAATTCTGCATTAAGCTGTAAATACTTATTATACACCTTCTGCCTTTGCCCTCTGTTTGGTTTGGGTATAAATCCATGCCCCGCAAACATAGCGAAGGGGTCCAGCTGTTGTGCGAGTTTCCAATCCACGACCTTTGAAAACCCACGAACTGTTGAGAGTGCCTATTAGCGGTGCTCATATGGAAAATGTTTTACTTTGGAGATGCTGAAAAGGGGAACTGCTTCTTGTAACAACAGTTTGTTCGGTTGGTAACTGTGTAACTGCAGTTTTTTATCGGGCACTTATTTTGTAGACTATGAGTGCAGATAAACGCACAAAAACTATTGATAGTGAAATTTAATTGAATCAACTACACTACAACTACAGGGATAAACAGACCATTATAACCCAACATCGATCATTTTCGTTACATTTAATTTGCAACTACCGGTAAAAATAGACATGCCAGTCAACGATTTGGACACACGTTCGTTGATCAGACTTAGTTGTACAAGCGATTGTAGCAAAACAAAAATGTACGGCCAAGTTCTCCATCGATCGAAACATCACGAAAATCGAAAACATTATTGGCTTGCACCATTACAAAATATATGGAAGACAAATCCAATGAATGAATCCAACCGAACCCACATTCCAGGAGGAGGTTCTCCACCCCCTCCTCCGAGGCCACCCAGATTGAACCTGAAGCCACAACGCTCACAAATGTCACGAAGAAATGTCACACTTGCTCAATATAAGAGGGACCTAGTTCGCTCCGAGTGGAAGCACTACCGAAGCCAAAAGCCAGAGAGTGCTCATTACATTGGAAAGCTTCTTCGATACTTAGTGAAAAAAGATGAGGTTTCAGACAAATCGGCAAGACAAAAAGCTGCCCTGTACAGTGCTATGTATAATATTCTTTTCCTTATAATCACTGCTGGGACCCTGGTTGGGCTAATTGAACGATGGCGCTTTCTAGACTCTCTTTGGTGGGCATATGTCACTCTTTCAACCATTGGATACGGTGACACAGTCCCAACAAAGGACGCAAGCCTCATAATAACCTGTGTCTTCATTATTTATGGTGTTGGTATTCTTTCCAACGCACTATCGACGGTGGCGGCGTATTGGAAAGCGAAGAAAGAAGAAGCTCACTTAGCTTTGCAACTAGAGGAAGAGCGGGAGCTCCGTTTGCAGGAAGAAGCTCATACATTAAAACCTGATACGCCTCGGACACCGCGTCTTATTCCTACTGGGAATTTCACTCAAAACGTCGCAGAAGTAGGAGTAGAAAAAGTTGAACGAGGTAATGAGAGAAGCTTAAACACAGAGGAAGTCTCTTTTTCTAAATTTAATAATCCTATATGCAAACGAACTTCTTCGCATTTCAAATTTGCTGCAGCAATGGCGAAATTTATTTTGCTTTTGCTAGTTGGTTCAATGTATTTGGTATTATCTGAAGGATGGAATGTAGGCGATGGGTTCTACTTTGCTTTGGAAACAGCTACAACAATAGGGTACGGGTAAGTCGATTCTCCAGAACATTAGCCACGCGAACACGTAACTAACCAGCATTTAACAACAACAACACGAGCAGGGACCAATCCTCTCTTTACCCACTCCATGGGAAGAACATAAGTGCAAATCAAACTTCGACTGCAGCTTGTATGAGTGCTCTCGGTACATGCACATCGGTGAGAGTTATTGCATGCGATAACACTGTATCTTATATCTGTAATTGTTCCTTTTCGGACGGCGCAAAAATTTTCTTGATAATTTTCTCGGCACTGTGTTTTTCCCAACTATCTGCAGTGATTGATGCCGTTCCTGCTGCCAATCCATTTCAACTCGGCAATCGATGCAAATCGTGTAGAAAGGTAAAAGTGAACCCGGAGGATAGGACAAATACCCCTCCAAATGGACGCAACACAAGCTCTATTTTTTGCCGTTTGTTTCTGTGGTTGTTTATTGTATTCTTCTATGTCATTGCAGGAGGATATTTGTTTCACCGCGTAGAAAGCGAGTAGTTTTGAAAATGTGCAAACCGGTATATACTTTTGCATGGTAACCGTAACTACCATAGGGTACGGTGATTACAGCCCTAGCTCATCTACCGGAAAAATGGTCTGGGGCATTTACACTTTGTTTGGTTTCTGTTTGGTTGCGTCGCTGCTAGGAAAAATATCTGCAGTATTTAAAAAATGCTCAAAGCAAGGAACCAAATTTTGGTCTAAAATTTGTTTACCTTTCGGTGTTGGAGATGAGGAGGATGAAGTTGACTTGATAATGGTGTTCCAGTCATTTTTTAACACTGCCGTGTTTCTGCTTTTGCACATGGTAGTTGTATTCGTGACAGAGTGCCCCAGTGCTCAAACGAGGCTTGATGAATGCGGACAGGAGTTGGAATGCCAATATTCTTTCATTTCTTTGCTGTACTCATCAATAGTCACAATGAGTACAGTGGGGTACGGCGCGCGATATTACCCAACCACAGACCGTAGCAAGCTGTGGCTAATTTGCTTTGGTATTTTCAGTTTGAGCAACTTCACTGTAACAGTAGAGGCAATAACGACTTATAAAAGTAAAAGAGACAAAGAAAGAGTTGCCGCATTGATGGAAACAGAAGACGATACCACAGGAATGAAGGAGCTTCAGTTTATTGTTGAGGCATTAAATGAAGTAGAAAACAAAAAAGTGTCGTAATCTTAAATCGTACAACAGATATCTAGAGTATCAGACCGCTGCACTGAGTGACGCTATCAGTCACCAACAACATTGTCGGAGTTACTGAACAAAGTAAACAGTATTATTTAGTGAAATCCATATGATTTCAAATCAAAATTGGAAAATCGTACCAATCCCATTTGGAGGATGAAGATACTGCTACATCATCTAATAAATTACGTTCATATTAAAACTAATATAATGACTGCAATTAATTAGTAATAGAAGTGTGCATACATGAAATTAGTCATGACCATCTGATGATCTTTTATATTACTGTGTCATCTAATATAGTTAGGAATTCCAGTCGTCAGAATTCACATGGTATCATCCGGTCGTACCGGAGAAGAAGAACATATATATCTCAAACCGACTGAAAGGTCACTCAGACACTTTAGAAGATCATTCAGACAGCTGATGCTGGGGAATGATAGTGATTATATATCTTCAGAGGAGAATACTGATGAAGAATTGTGATTTTCACAACTGACAATTGTTTAATTTAATACACCCATTATTAGTTTAACAGAAGACAATACTGAAGAAGAATTATGATTTCTCATAAATAGTAAGGCTGTATTTAATTAAACACTTCCTGCTTCAAATATCAATTTTAGCGATCACCATCACTATTTTCTTCCATAAAAAGACTCCTTGTCACTGGACGTTCATAATTAAACGTGGTCTTATTCCATGTTGGATTTTTTTCCTTCAGATTTTCGATCAGTTCGTTAAAAACAACTGTATGTATAGGATTGTCCTCTCTATATTGACATAAAATCCCCAAATTATGTCTATATGTGGCTTGTTTGCGGCATTTCCTGACCCATTTTTTGTATCCATCAATATTGAGTACCATGTTTTGTCTTTTAGCATTCCTGGATGATTTCCGTGGCGTAAATTTATCCTTCAGATGAGGTCCTGAATTGTGTTCCGAGCAGCGGCCTGAGTTGTTTGAAAATTATGATTTAGCCAACAAATAATGTAAATATAATACAACCGCGTTATATTAGTTTTGTTTTAGTTTTAATAGTATATATATATTGTTTTATCATACACTCCATCCATTTTTTTTTACCTACTACACATCTAACTTTTTTTGAATAATCTCAAATATGATACTATTAGTAGTACTAGTTTTTTTTATCTAAAAATTTTCAAAATTTTTATTTCAAATACAGAAAAATTAATCTTTTTCTCGGCACTAGTCATAATTCCCAAAAGCTTCCATCTCAGTGATCAGAATCTTCCTCTGATCGGCTCCTATCATCGTGTGATCAGATTCGGATTCAGTCGCTCAGAAGATGATGAATTCGGCGCAATTCTTCTTCTGCAGACTCCTCTTCATCCATAAAATTAACTAAGCGATGGTCAACATCCTGCAACTCTTTTTTTACAAAAGAAGTTAATCTAACCGTTTCTTTTTCCTTCTCAATAAGAAGATCAACTTCAGAGGTATCTTCGAGATCTACCGTAATATTATTCACTTTAACATGGTCTTTTGGCATGAAGTTTCCATGTTTAGCCCGGGGTGTTACTTTCTTCGAAATGTCCATATTTCCATCAATCTTTGATACAGCAGAGAATTTCTTAGTCCATGCTCGTCCGGTTGTATTTTGTTCTTTTCTTTCGGCAACCAGAGTTTGTTTTGTCTGTTCAAGATCTTTCTTTGTACTGCCCAGGGTTTTGTTCATTGAGGAAAATTTCTTTTTCCATCTTGTAAGCTGTTGCAGATGATTATTTTGCAAAGATATAAGTGCACTATTAGTAGCGTCATTTGTTTTCTGGATGGAGGAAATACTGCGCTCTAACTCTGTTTGGTGATCGCGCAGCTGTTTCAAATCTTGTTGTGCCAAATCAAGGTCACGACATTTCAAATGATGTTCTGTACGAAGCTGTAAATAATCTTGTTCCAAGGTTTTTAAAACGGATTTTGTTTGGAACAATGAATTAGCCAATTTCGTGTTTTCGTTCCTTGATGCTTCGAGTGTCGTCATAATTTCTTTGTGTTTCCCTTCAAAGCTTACTACAATATCTTTCAATCTGGCAATTTCTGTGATTCCATCTTGCCTTGATTCTTCAATTTTATTCAAAGCACGTTCACCTTTTGCTTGATTTTCTGTGTTTTCATTCTTGAGGGCTACGTATTCTGTATTTAATACGTCTAGCTCGTGTTTTACCGCAACCAATTGAGACTGAGTGTTCTCCCACTTCCCTTCAAAAAGTAAAGTTTGCTCATATGCTTCATCAAGAACACTCTCTGAACTTCGTTCGTACGATCGGATATGATCTTCAAGAAGTTTTATTTGACCTCGCGTGTTGGAAAGATCCCTTTGAAGCTGGGTGTTTGCACTAGACAGTTCTCGAGCTGTTGTTTCAAGGTACAAAACTTGTTCTGATTGATCTTCAGCGCTATTCTCAGCATTGGAATGATTACTAGCTTCGGCTTCGAGTTGCAATTTCTGATCAAGTAAACTATTGTTCTTTATGATTATCTTCTTTTGTTCTTTCAATAATTTCATCACGACAAATTCAAGAGCCTGTCTTTCTTGCGACAGACTTAAACCAAAAGAGGAGTAAAGCTCACGGAAAGACTCTTTACCTGTACTTTTCACTGCCATTTTTAAAGCATCAGTCCAACCCTTTCCTTCAAAAAGTATATCGACCTCACTTGATTCAAAATTTATAAAAGCTGCTTGGATTTTCTCTAGGAATACTTGACCACCTTGTGTCAGTTTATCGATTAATGACCTAGAAATCTCACATTCCTCTTTAAGTTGAATGATCAAAGCTTTTTTCTCTTTCAAATCAGTCTTAGATTTAGCCAACATAGTTTTTAGTTGTAAGATGTCTTCTTCTTTATGTAAACACCCTTCAGATGAATTTCGATCATGTACGCGAGATGTTTGTTGAATTGTTTTTTCAGTAGTGTGAAGGTTTTCGGTTCTCTGCTCTTTCATATTTTGTCGAAGCCGATCCAAATCTTTCTTCGTAAGGGCTAATTCGCTTTCGTATTTCTTCGACTTCGAAATTTCTTTTTCCAGTTTCACTTTTACTCTGGAAAAGTTTTCTTCATTTTCGGCTTTGACGGTTTTCACTTCCATTTGCAATTCTTTCTTCGTAAGGGCTAATTCGCTTTCGTATTTCTTCGACTTCGAAATTTCTTTTTCCAGTTTCACTTTTACTCTGGAAAAGTTTTCTTCACTTTCGGCTTTGACGGTTTTTTTCCACTTATTTTGCAATCCTGCTCAACTGATCCTTTAGAAAGACCAGGGGCAGATGTTTTGCGGGAGGAAACGCTAAAATATTTTCATGAATTATACTGCTCGTCTGCTGCTATGTCGAAACGACATTTGCTTAGAAGAACTGACCGTGAAACCCCCAAAATCATCCACAGGACGATGAGTGAACTAAATGCTGATCATATTTTGTCTTATTTCTTAGAAGAAAAAACAGAATACACCTTTGTTGGAATACTATCGAAGCGAGGGCGCTGGAACACTGCTTGGAAAGTGCGCATATGTGCAATTGGTATAGACCGAATAGAATATTTCCGCTTAGGCGTGGAGCAAAAAATTGCACCTTTAGGACATATTCTGTTTTCTCGCCTTATAACTGTGAATGGTAAAATTGCAGTTGCAACTGAAAAAAATGGTAACGAATTTAAACTTTGTACACGGTCAAGAACCTACTGCTTTCAGGCAAAGAATTCTCAGGAAAGATTGCTTTGGGTAAATAAAGTGAATGATATTGTAATGTGAAAACGAGTGCTGATTCCTCAAAAACATACCGTATCATACTTGGTACTCGTATACATATACATGTTTGGAGTCTATGACTACGGAATACAACAATACACGAACGTTGCGACAGCTGAAAAACTGTTTGCACACACACACACACACACATTAATTCATTAATTAATAATTGAGCAGGGATCGATAATTCGCTCCCTCTACTCGTAACGCTTGCGGCGCCCCCCATTGCTCTCTTCCGACGCTTCAGTAGTTGAACTAACAAGATCGTTAGGAGAGATAACAATGCTAACAAAGCATGACGGAGCCAAATGTAACCGCTCACATGCTGCATGAACAACTCCGTTACCCATATGAATCTCTGTATCGTGGTCATAAGTCAACGTCGAAAGAGCCTCTGGGGAAACGAGAAGAACAACGAGTTCAACAAATTGAAGAGTTGAAGAGGCAGCTGCAGGCTCTCAAAGATGCTTTTAAAACCGAACGTGATGCCCTCGTAAAAAAAAGTGCACATGATATTTCTT
>Ga0099797_100919_pt1 | contig 17104 bp, 20 predicted proteins | sample Uncmet_Sort48C_1_FD_89871 | JGI IMG/M metagenome (GOLD analysis project Ga0099797, IMG submission 89871) | Marine eukaryotic communities from CALCOFI LINE 67, Pacific Ocean - C012_Sort48C_1 | ecosystem: Environmental > Aquatic > Marine > Oceanic | place: Pacific Ocean: Monterey Bay | collected...
TGTAAAATCAGTGTTTTTATCCAATATTCCCAAATCCAGATCTTCATCACCAACACGTTGATCATCAGTTACAACATAAATGTAATGAAGGTCTGCACTGCCAACAATATTATTGATTTCAGCTTGATTCAGTGGCCCATATTTATCAACCTCGAACTTTTCTCCTCGTTCACCTTTCGCTCCTGTTGGTCCTGTGTTACCTGTTGGTCCTGTGTTACCTGTTGGCCCAGTGTTGCCTGTTGGCCCAGTGTTGCCTGTTGGCCCAGTGTTGCCTGTTTGTCCAGTGTTGCCTGTAGGCCCAGTGTTGCCTGTTTGTCCAGTGTTACCAGTTGGTCCAGTGTTGCCTCTTTGTCCAGTGTTACCAGTTGGTCCAGTGTTGCCTCTTTGTCCAGTGTTACCAGTTGGTCCAGTGTTACCAGTTGGTCCAGTGTTACCAGTGGGCCCTGTGTTTCCTGTTGATCCATCTTCCCCCACAGAACCAATGTCACCTTGTCTTCCTGTATCACCTCGACGGCCATCATTTCCTTTTGGACCAGTTGATCCAGTGTTGCCTTTTGGACCAGTGTTACCAGTTGGCCCTGTGTTGCCTGTGAAGCCAGTAAATCCATGCCCATCTTTTCCAACAGGCCCAGTGTTGCCTGTTGGACCAGTGTTGCCTGTTGGACCAGTGCTGCCTGTTGGACCAGTGTTGCCTGTTGGACCTGGTTCTCCCTGGATTCCAGGTTCCCCTTGCAACTGTGTGAAAATACCAAACGTTGCCCAGTTATGCCCATCATATATGAGGATATGTTTTGCATAATTTGAGCCTGTAAGAGGCAAAATTGGGTATTCATTACGTTCATCACTTGTCACCACAATCATGTAAGGTTTTGCCACAGAAGCACTCAAGCCTTCAATTCGCTTGACTGTATTCTCATCAAGAACACAAAATTCGTCAACTTGGAATGATTTTCCCTGTGCCCCTGTCGGCCCTGTGTTCCCCAGTTGATTGGGATCAAAATCGAAGTCGTGCTCTGATATCAATTGACCAAAGCCAGATACATTAATTGGCATCTTTGAGCCCCTTTTTGTGTATGTTTGACAAATTTTTTTGGAATTTTTGGAAATTTTTTTGGGAAATTTTTGGAATTTTTAATTTTTTGGAATTTGGATTTAAATGTCAGGTTGATTTTTGCTGAGATCAGATGCTGTATTTTGATCAAACACCAGAAAGTTCATGTGTGCAAGACATGCGCATTTTGAAGAGAAACCACATGCAAAGATTTTTGAAGTGTCAAAAATCTAGGCAGATCATGCATGAGAAACAAAGAAACAAAGAAGACAAACAAAGAAAGCAGGATTTTCCAGATTCTGGGCACATTTCAAATTCTACTAACAACTTCAGTCATGTGAATGATGAAGATTGGCTACATGAACATGGCTATGAACATCACTATGAACATGACTATGAACATCACTATGAACATGAAGATGCTCATGATCAATTTGATTCTGATGAAATTGACGAAGAAGATTCATTTGATGAATGCAAAGAGCGATTTGATGAAGAGTTCAAAGAAATTTTTGGAGAAGAAGAATCAGATTTTGGAGAGGAAGAAGATGAGGATGAATACAGCCAAGATCTGATTGAATTTGAACTTGCCCAGTCAGAATTTTTAGCATTGAGAGAACATTCTCAATACCTGGAAGCATGTGATAAGACATTTCGAGAAATGCAGAAAGAATGCAATGAGAAGATGGGGGATGAAGATGGTGCAGATGAATGTCTAGAACATACCCCATTTGATACAAGAAAGGTAGCTAATGCTTGAGTCAATTTGGATCACCATGACTAATTGCATAAATTGCAAAATTGTAACTGATGATAGTGCTGCCATTCTCAAAATGGAATGGTTGTTCCAAATTTGTTGTCTAATAATCAGCACCAGGCTCATGATTTTGTTTCAGTCGTCTTCTTTGTTTGCTTTTTGAGGTTTTTGAGGATTTTGAGGTTTTTGAGGATTTTGAGGATTCTTGTGAATCTTGTGTGAGAGTGCTCAGATCCTCGATTTTGTTGTCAAGTTTTTTCATCAACTTACTGTTTTTGTTCATTTTGGCATACTCTCTCAATTGATTTAAGAGCCATGGCCTTTTGGCACTTCCACCCAATGCCATCACAAGATCAATGTGGTTTTTGGATTTCGAAAGGAAATGTGCCATGCTTTCGGTCACAATCTTCACTCCATCTACTTCAAAAATGAAATATTTCCAGTCATAATGCCTGCCATCCTCATCAATAAACCTTTTTGATCTTATGTCTGTGTATTTGGATTCTGGGGAAGTCTCTGAGTGTACAATTTCAATATTGTTAAGCTCATCATAGCTCATTCTGGGTTGTTTATAAGCAGAGGAATCTGTAGGTTGTTTATCTTTGACAAACCCATCAAGTCTTTTCAGCAACTTATGGTTTTTATGCAACTCAGCATACTTTCTCATTTGAGTTAAGAGCCATGGCCCCTCACTCTTTGGTATTGCACTCACTTTCAATGCCATCTCAAGATCAGTGTGGTTTTTGGATTTCGAAAGAAAATGTGCCATATTTTCTGTCACAGTCTTCACTCCATGTATTTTGCAAATGAAATTGTTCCAGTAATAATGCCTGCCATCCTTACCAATAAACCTTCTCGATCTCATGTCTGATGGGTCCCACTCAGGGGCAGTCTCTGAGCGTACAATTTTAATACTGCTAATTTCATCAATTGTGAGTTCTTCAGATGAATCTGTAGGGGATTCCACATTTCTGAATTCAATATCCCCACCTTTTTGAGGGCCTTCACGTAACTTGAGAATGATAGTGATTTCTCGTAACACATGTCCATCATGTGCTGATAATGATTTGCCTGAATTTGCAAACTCCTGAGAGTTATGCTCATAAAAATCTGACAGATCCACTTCTGTTCCATCTCTATTCAAATTGGACACATCATGATGATGCCATGGGGGAGCTTTACGATCTTGATCAACAAACACAAAGCCACCATCATTAAATAAAAGTTTCATGTTGCAACTCTTTGCCCAATCCAGGTTACCAGGCTGCTTTTGCATTTCACTCCAAATGACCTGTGAGATTTCATGCAAGACTCTGTTTTGAAGTGCTATCCACCTTATGGCCTCGTTATTTTTTGGGGTGTGTGTATGTGGCTGATCTGGATCATACCCCCCAAGATATGGCTCTGCTCTGTATCGCTTCTTTTCTTTTGAAGGTTCTGTTCTGGCATGTATGGCATCAGCAAGTCGCTTTGCACCTGTGCTTGTTGGCTCTGGTATGTTATACTTACTCATTGCAGCATCCTCTGGTTGCCAGCCTGGATCTATAATCTCAAAGTTACTTTTTTGTATTTTTTCAATGACTTGTTCTATTGACTCATTTAACAGCTTATGTGCATTTTTTAACAGCTTATGTGCATTTTTTGGAATGAATTTCTGATAGCCTTGTGGTAATCCTGCAGCAATTTGCTCTACCATTTCTTTTGTAAGATTATAAGGACGTATGTAATAAATTGTTGCTTCAGGGTACATTGTTTTGTATTTGTGCAATACTTCCAAAATCCTTTCACCTAGTACATCTGCAAGTTTCTGTGGTATATGTTTATGTTTCACATTAAACAAAAGTGCTCCCATTTCTTCTGGCCGTAAGAACACATCATTACCACCAACACTAACTATGACATGTTTAATCAAAATTTCTTTTGTGTTGTTTTCTGGAAAAAGAGAGACTTCTTTTGATTCATATGAACAACCTCTTCTATCAGCCTTTTTAATCCATCTCAATGGAACTTTTCTTTTATTCTTTTTGAAATGTTCTGTCATTGTTTCTTCAACTGAATGATCTAAGTAGTTGCCATATTCTTCCAAGATTTTACCAATTGAAATTTCTACATAAGCACGATTGTCCAGGATTGAATCTCCAACAAGCAGTTTTGTTTTTATCTTTTCAGCTCCATCCTTGTCTGTACGGTGCAGTTCATATGCTGTCTTCTTCAAGACCCTATTTCTTTTTAAACTTCTTGAATACCGAGGATACTTCTCATAAGCATCAGGTATTTTCGATGCATCAATACATGCCTCAAATTTTTGTAGCTCATCCAAAAGTACATTTGAGATAGCATGTTTGTGAAGTTTTGGTATTGTTAAGGTTTCAAGTGCAAGCTTCTGAAGCTCACGCAATCCATCACCTGCCTGGTTGCTTGCACGGGTAACACGTGCTTTTTGTTTTTGAACAGGTGGTATTGCTTCTCCATAGCATTCTGGCCAAACTCTTGCCCATATTTGAAATATCAATTTTGTCCTTTCCTGACAGGGAATACTCTATGAATTGCCTCATTTTTCGGCTTGCCATTTTCATCTACATTTGAAAAGACAATTACATCACCAGGCTCTAAGTCTGTGTACTTGAACCTAAGTGCAGCACCAAAGCTTTGATGAGCAAACTGCTGCTGGAGTTCAACAGCATGCTTAATGTGCACATCAGCACAACCTTCAAATCCATCTTTCGAAAGTTCTTGTGCTCGTTGAATGTGCCTACTTGCCATGTTTTTAATGAATACACGCAATTTTTTTTTGAATTGCTTAATTCAAATCAAGATTGAAGTTCAGGAGTGGATGCGCGTGACAATTGCTGATTATTGACCTCTTCCAAGAAACAATCAACACATACCTCAGTTGTGCCATTTTCAGTCTGCTGTATTACCCATGTATCCACATTGACACAAGCACAAACAATGTGTGCAATCTCTACCATCTCTTTCTGCTATGCTTGAATTTTTTTTGAAAATTAAATTTCTTTGAATTCGTTTGCATTGGTTTGCATGAAACGAAAGCATGCATTGATTCATCACTTCATTTAATTTGGTAGAAAGAGGATCTGTGATGAACAGTCATTATGTATGCCTGCTTCATCAAATTCGTCTGCTTCACACAATTCGTCAGATTCACACAATTCAATTTCATCAGCATGCAGGTCTTCACTGAATTCAATTTCATCAACCAGCTTCAGCCAAAGTCTCAATTTGCAGCTATACTCATCAGTAATGATCCATTTCTGATTGTGCTTGTGCATGAGAACCTTATCACCAGCTTTGAATGTTCCATAGTTCAAGCGCCAATCCAATGCATGATCATTGCTGAAAATTGATTGTACTGAGTCAATTATGCCCACATCATGACATATTGATGCAGGCTCTAGGTGACATGTGTGAACAATGAACTTCTCATGGTTATTTTCAAACGTGCGTTGGAGTGTGAGCTGCATTGTTTTCTGAAAAAAAACCAAGAAAATTTAGAAATTGACTTACAGATATGTGAAAAACAAACATGTTACCTTACATGATCTTTGCTTTGCCATGGTCATTACGTAAGCACATATGGCAGTTGTGTTTGCAAATGCGCAACATGGAACTGAAAAAGGAGTTGCTTACTCAACGAAGAATGCACAAGCAGACTTATGACATGCTCGCAAATCATCACCATCTTGATGAAAAATACCTTTATGAACATGCACACAATCTTCATGACCTGTTTCAAAATCTGTATCTTCAACACAACCCATCACCAAAACCAATTGTTGGAATATCAGAATGGATTGAATGGCTGCAACAAGCTGCAACCTCAAAGAATCTCTCCAGAAAGGAACAAAATGATGTCTGTGAATTACTTGCAGCGATCATCCTGCAGTATGTGCACATCACAAAGAGTGCTGAACTTTCTTCCCTACAAATCACCAGAATACTGACTTTGCATGATGACCTAATGACACAAAACTGACACAAAACTGACACAAAACTGACAAAACTGACACAAAACTGACAAAAATAATTTCATGTGGTATAGCCAAACTCACTGACATGCAGCACATCCTGCTGAGTTGATTTGAAGATAGTGCAATTCACAGAACAATGATCCACACATTGAGCACACATTCAGACCAGTACAGGAACAGCAACGTAACATGCACATTTTGTGTGTGCACTTGTATGTATCTTCACTGTTGCAAAAAGAACATGATGAGCGCACTTTGAAAAATTCCAGAATCATTGTGCTTTTCTTACCAGAAATTTTTTTATCACCTGTGCCGGATTTGCCTCTGACATGGAAGAAGTCTTCATTGACCTTGTGATTACATGCAGTGCTGGAGCAATAATCTGGTTTTTGTGTGAAATGATTGTACAGTGAGCATTGCAAAACATGCGCAAAAAAGAAATGTAGTCCTATAAAGAGCAAGAAAAAATTTGCAAAGAACTCCAAGTCATCATCCTTCATGATCATTGATGGAATCTGGCACTTGAATCATCAGAAAAAAATGAAAGTTACACTTGATCAGATTGAGTTGGCTGGTCAATCTACACTTGAAGACTTACCTGATCTCATTTGTCCAACAGCTGGTCTAGTATCTGGCACAAAGGGCTTTTCAAATCGCGTCATGGAAATGCAAAATACCATAAAGAACCTACAGATCAACCAAAAGACTGGACTATGGAGCATGCCTGATGATGTAATTTCAGTCATATATGCACATGTTCACAAGATAAAACTGCATGATGTCATTCAAGAAATGCGGTTGATGTTCAAATGTGTTTTCAATACTGAAGACTGGTCATCATGCTTTGGGAGACATGGAGGAATGATTTTTGCACAGCTGTCACGATTATCATGGTCAATTAGTGCTGATGAAATAACAGATGGTCTGCAAGATGTCACAGAAACATTCAACTGAGCATGGAGATCATATGAGTGGCTGTGTACTGTAGCAATTGAATGATTGAGAAAGTTCAGAAACAAGCTCAAGACATAGCCATCATTTCGTCACGTAATGTTTGTACCACATACCTCATGAACATTTTGATCCCAATAAATAACTTGAAAGCTGTGAGAAATACAGCATACCCACAAAGGTGTGGGACAAAATCCAAAACTGGCACAAAATACAAAAAAGCACAAAATCCAAAACTGAAATCAGCATCACCACCAAACAAAATTGAACCTCCTGAACCCTGAAATACAATAAGAAATAAGAAAAATAAGTATCACATTTCAAAAGGCGCAAAATTCAAACGCAAAATTCAAACGCAAAATTCAAACGCAAAATTCAAACGCAAAATGATGACAGTAGCTCAAATGAACAGAACCAGCAAAGAAGCTACAGCTGCTGAACTGCAAAAATTGCATCAAAGCATAGCTGAGAACCCATCACTTGCAAGGCAATACACTCAGAAGTCAAGCAGTTCATCAGCAGGAAGTGAGTCAAGTTTTTCTCCTGATACTTCAGAATCAGAAGAAGAACAGCCAAAGAAACTCACACTTGCACATCTTTTCTTTTGCAATCAAAACCTTCAAAGAAAAAACAAAAAAATCGCATGTAAGCTGGTCAAATGCAAAAATGAATGCCATGCCATGGAGCTCAAATATGAGCAAATTCGGATCACAAATTCAGAGCAACACATACAACTGAATGAGAATGCAGAGACCATACAGAAACTACAGAAGTCCTTTGCTGCAGCTATATGCCTGGCATTCAGCATTGCATTCTACTGCTTGTTCTGAAACAACATGGAATTCAGAAAAAAATTGGTTGATGTTTTTTATACCATGTTTTTTCCTGCAAAAAAATGCGCCAAAAAAGGTTTGCAGTTTGTGCAGTTTGTGCAGTTTGTGCCAACTGCATGAACTCAAAAGAAGATTCACTGATACGAAACTTGCAATCTTTTTATCAGTCACATCCTTCATACCTAACCTTTGTCCAGTCAGTAGCTAGTGGCAAGAACCATACCATTTCTTTGAGAATCTTAGACTGGCTTTGTACGAGCTATGCAAAAAGGCATAATGTGGTAATATTTCAGAAAGATCGTGTTCTGCATTTGCACACCATGTACAAAGCATTTCTTTCCAGTCACTCCAAAAAACTTTTTGATGCTTTTCGTAGAAGGCAGCGTGTTCAAGTTACAAAATCAGGGGTAATCTTAGGTGATGCAACTGAGAGTCAGGATACCTTATTCATTTCAACCATTGCACAACTGATGTTCTTTTTCTGGTGTTATGAACGTGGAATCATTGAGTATGCTGAGGAAAATGTCAATGCCATTGAAAGTGACCTTCGATCATATGTCAAGGAAAAACAGAAGGAGCCAAGTGCAATGGTTGTTCATTCAAAGGTGGTTGTTGACTTTGACTAATAACATTCAGCATGAATGCCTCTTGTCTTGGGTTGAAAGGGTTAAAAGATGTGCAACATGCCCAACAAACTCATCATCATCATCTATTTTACATGTTTGATTGTGCTCTACATTGTGCTCTACATTGTGCTCTACATTGTGCTCTACATTGTGCTCTACATTGTGCTCTACATTGTCAAGTCTTTCAGTCTGATTAATCACTTCCAAAAGCATTTTCCGACATTCAAGGTTCAAAACCTCAAGCTCCTGTAACCCCCACCCAAAACCTTGGCTGAGCAAAGTCTGACATGTGCCATGCAAGCATTTGGGGTAAAAACAATTCAAGCATGTTCTCCAAGGTGGGTCATCATGAGCTGCTGACCCAATGAATTCATTTTTTTTGAGTGCATGTAGCTCAGATATGCGACATGCAATGACATGGCTGTTTAAAACTGAATCTTTTTCAAGTAACACATTATCCAGCATTTTCAAAAATACACAACATATTTGATCTTTTGAATTTTCACTTTTTTTGTAACTGCACTTGACTGTTTCACAGTTCACTTGACTGTTGCACAGTTCACTTGACTGTTGCACAGAAAAGAACAGTAAGCTTCTTTTCTGTGTTTGTTTTGGTGTGTTTGTTTTGATTGGTTTGATTCTTTTGGTGGGTTTTGATTCCTAAACTGCACCACTCATGCTATTCCAGATACATGTGCCTAGGGCCACCCTTTTTCCCTGACACCCTATGCCTATGTCCTCTCATTGCCCATTCAAGATCAGTTTCAGCTTGGGTTGTACCACCTTTGTAATGTGTGCGAGGTTTAATTAACCTTGCAAAGCCAATGGGTGTACCATTCCTCTTTGCATCCCTGTGTACCCTGATCAGTTTCTGCACCCACCAGTTGTTTTTTGCATGCTTCTTAGCATCTTCTGACCGTTTTTTCTTGATCTTATCTCTCATCTGGAAAAGCTCTCGATGAGTCAAGTTGCATACACGGTTCCCTCCCCGAAGCCTTGTTTTGCCCACATACTCCACCAGCGACCCATTTTTTTCAATTTTTGTTGCCTTGGCCTTCCTGGCTCGGCCCCCAAAGGCTCAGCCCCCAAACCCGAAACGAAAATGCTTCCCCCTTGACTTTTTGGTCCTTGCTTGCCTCGCCTTTATTAGCTGCAGTTTCTGTGCCTGGGACCTCTTGGCTGGAGGATACCAAGACTTTTGCCTACTTTGCTTTTTGCGTGGCCTTTGTGACTTTTTGCGTGGCCTTTGTGACTTTTTGGGTTTTGGCCTTTGTGACTTTTTGTGTGATCTCGTCATTTTTCATTGAAATAGATTTTTTTTTTGGTGACAAAATATTGGTGACAAAATTTTGGTGACAAAATTTTAATTTTTACTTCTTACAGAAAGAAAATTTGACAGCTTTACCTATCCAATGGAATAAACAAAACCTCATAAGTCCATCCAGAATTGCTGTAACACTGCAAGTGCTTATTTAGACTGAATATGAGCTTGGTCAAAGATGAAACCTGGTCACATTGCTGCTGGCAGAAATTGCAAAGCTGCCTGACAACCTCTTCTTTAATCTCTTGGCCTTGAGCTGGAAACATCAATTTATAAACTACATCTGCAAAGCTTTCCTTGCATTCTTTCAAAATAGCTCGTATTTTCATCTCATTGTCATCATCACCTGATCGAATGTGACGAAGAGATTCAATATACACTCTATTCAACAACAGATCTGCGTTTCGTGTTTCACTTGGTTGTTCATTTTTAACTACATGCAACTGCCTTTCAATATTCCGTTTTAAAAACTGTTCAAGTGCACTAGCAATCCCATGAAGGTGATCCTCACTCATATTATGAACCTGCTCATAAATGTCCTCAAAGCATTCTGCAACCTTCATCCAAAAAGTCACCTCACATTTTTTTGCGTTTTCACATTTTGTCAGTTATTGTTCCCCTTGGATTTGCGCACCTTTGTTTCATAAAGTCTTTTTTATAATCTTAGTTTTGAATTTAAAAAAATACTGTCATGTTACACAATGAACAAAGCATATGGGCATATGCAAAGAGCTCAAGAGCTTCTCTCACATCAAGCACCAGGGTTTGGAAATTTAGTTGGATTGCAACTTTATAAAATGGATAATACAGGGCAAAAAACTGCTCCTGCAGGTGCCCCTCTTGTACTTACTGTACCACCACAAGATGAATGTGATCAAAACAGGGAGTTGATGTATGAGCATGATGTTGAGGTTGGTGTTGTAGAATCAGGTGTTCAACTAACATACAGAAGCACTGATAATAAACAACGATTCATCCATGGTGATATCCCATACACCAGGGCTCATGACAAATTTCAATTTTCAGATGGTCTATGGCTTCTTCGCAGAAATGGTGAAGAAATAACATGTGCAAGTAATGAAAGCCTGCTTGCTATATATGACCAAGTTCATGCATTTGTGCTGCAATTGTTCAGTATTGATGATGAGGGAAAAAAAGGAAATCTGTTTTGCCCCCCACTTCTACTCTATGAACCAAAAAGAGATCGTCATTCAGACATGGATGAGGATAATGGCAATGTTGGCTCAGAAGGCTTCCAACCTTTCACTACACAAGATTTTTACAATTGGAAAAGATTAAAACGAGTTGCTATCGATTATGTGAGCATGGGTGAGAGAAAGAAATTCAAAGAAACACATAGAAAGTTTAATCTTAGGTGTGGCTTATGGGAGGTGCCAGTAGGAACGTCTCGTGTTTCGTGCATGAGTGATCAATCACTTAGTGAAATATTCGACCATCTGAACAAGAAGGAGACCACACATGTTAACACACAAACTGGAGCTAGACACACAAGGTGGGGGTAAGTGCAAAAGGCAATGAAAAGGCAATATTGTTTCCCTTGGATTTGTACACCATCAGATACACATTTGATGCTTTTCATGAAAGTATCTTTTCCACCACTTTACAGAGGTTCATAAAACCTTTCAACCCTGACACAGTCAAATGGAAAGGAAAGGCATTCAAACCAGCTCCAGATGAACGAATTGATTTGTTAACTGATGTACTCAAAGATGAACTTGTGCAAGAAAAGAACACATTTCAAGTTAAATTGATGCAGCTATGGTTTGTCGATAATCCGGATGAGTACACACCATGCAAAACCATGGACATAACCAGTACAGTTACAATTTAAGCTAGTAACTGTCATCCTGCTCATGTCATGTCTTTTGCTCTTGGTTATTTGTTTTGATTTCACAAACCACAAGCAACCACACTCTCTGACTTAATCAACATCAATCGGCTGAATGCATGCAAATGCTTGTTGAATGTGACTGTGTCCATGTAAGTCCTTGCCTGTATCAATTGACCATACCTTGGTATTTTTTTCAGAATGTCTTGTTGCTTGATGTTCAACTTTTCATAGCGTTTGGAAGCATTTACAACCTGTCTCACTGTGAGATGTGTCTTTGAGTAAAAGCGTTTGAAATAGTGGAATTCAGATGAATATTGAAAGGGAAACCTCTTGATGCTTCCATGAATGGCCTTACATGTCAAGCGAAAGTGTTGAAGATTGATATCTGTCTTCAAATTGTCAGCAATTTTTTCTAAAGCTATCCTCGGGACCTTCTGAATCAGAGCTGGGTACTCACACAGATGTTGATGAACATGGCAGAAAGTAGCTTTTGTCTTGTTTTTACAGTACCTACCATTCAACCATGCTCGGCATCTCATTTGCTCTGAAATTGGATCACAGAGCGCTCTTTTCAAATGATTTCACTTTTTGTATGGCTTTGAAAAAATTTGACTTTCATTCAATTTCAGTTGCTTTCAGTCACTTTGAAGCTGTGACATTTTTTTTCAAAGAACCCCTCAGTTTTTTGATAAGTTCATACCACAGCTCCAATGTTTTCATAGTGTTCATGATGGAATTGCACATGACTCGAACACACTCTTCATTTTTCAGAGCATTTTCAATCATATTGTCTTCCTGCCACTGAAGTTTCATGAGCTCAGTTGGTTCATCAGGAAATACAAGCTTGTTGATGATTTCATCTGCATCTGCCTTGTATAATTTAAATAAATGATCAACCAAGCATTCATTCTGACCCCTTTTCAAAAAGTCCAAAAGTTCCCTCATAATTCCAATCACTTTTGAATGGCACTGAGGTTTACCAGTCTTGTTTATTTCTGCTTCTGATTCATCCAGTTTGGATTTCACAGATACTCCATTGATGAGTGTTGCTGCACATACATCCATGTATTGCTGACGTGCAAATAAAAGCGCAGTTGAGTGTGGGAAATCTTCTGTTTCTTCAAAAAGATTCTTTCTCATGCCTCTAACATATTTCATTCTATGATCCATTTTTGTGAGAACTGGTCCACATGATGAGTTTTCCATATTCATTGTTGGGTCATCTGTTGTCATCACAGACCACATATGGAAAAAGACATTCCAATCATAATCGAGTAAGGTAGTCTCAATTGCAATGAGTAAGTCTGATTTGATGCTCTTACACAGACCCAGTAATTCTTTGCATGTCATAGTATCTATCTCAGCTATGGTATTGCGAAGGCTGCTCAGTGACTCTTCCATTGCAATTGTGCTCATTGCAATTGCGCTCACCAATCAAAAATCAAAAAAACTGGTAGTTCATTGCAAGGCCACTTTTTTGATTTTATTTTGCATAGGCAGATTTTTTTTGTTCGAAAATGAGATGCCGAGCTTGGCTAGGAACCCGCTTTTGTAAGAATGAAGCAAAAGATGTCTTCTGTTATGTCCACAAGCACCATTCGCCCTTTGTTAATTTTTTTAATAAATTACCAGCCCTTGTGCTGAAATGTATCACAAAACACATTCAAACAGCTGAAACAAGGCAAACTTTACGAATCTCTTCAAAGACATTGCATGAGGTCATTCCAAAGGCACAATTTCAGATTTCAAAGGAGTACCTTTACTTTGAACGGTTTTTCTTGAGACCGGTGGTTACACGGAGGCAGGCACAAAATGCTTTTCAAAGATTCAGGAAACTTTCACCTGAAATTCAAAATATATTGAAAGATGAGCTTCAGGTTGAGATTAGAACAATCATAGGGTGCTTGACAATGCGAGACTTGAATTTGTATGGTGAGGAACCATTTCGTTTTATGCTTCTTGGATATTGAATTTTTTTGGATATTGAATTTTTTGGAACTTGGATATTGAACTTTTTGGTGATTAAAAATTTGTGGTGATTACAAATTCAAACTTTCACACTCATGTCACCCCATCCAGTCTTGACATCAACAGGATGAGCCATTGTCACATACTCATAGTGCATTTTCAGCTTCAGATCCCCATTGAAATACTTTGCTGTATGCTTAAGATCAACAAGGCCCTTGCTTGAACCTGAAGCATCACCATGGAGAGAGATGTCCCCAGTCCCATCTTTAGCAGATTGTTTGTCAAACTTAAAAAAAAGAACATTCATGTATGCATCTTTGCGTACATTATCAACAGGATCAGGTCTAATACCAACAGCATCTATTTGCCAACAGTCCACAAATAAGGGAGTTGCAATATCACCAAAATTTCGCCCCTTGGCTGCAGTGAGTGAAGGTCGCATATGCACATAGTCATTCAAAAAGTTCATTGGAGACTGACTTCCAACAGGTTTGATGCGATCAAAATCAACACCCTTTGCATCCTCATGTGAGTTTGAAAGGCCAATAAAAAACCTTGCTTTATGCTCGTCGTCTTCTTCTAACTTCAAGTGTATTTGTTGTACCAATTCACTTGCAATTTTAGTGTTCTCATCAAAAGTGATGACACTTGCCATCATCAATTTCGATCCAAGAGGCAGTGTTACAGGTTTTCCATCAATGTCCTTTACAGTTGCTATTACCTCTTGTTTAGACAAAAGATCACTCCACTTTGCAGTGATGTACCCAGTACGTTGCCATCTTTGTATGTTCTGGTGATACATGTGGTTATATTTTGTTTATGTATGAGAAAAAAATGTGGTTGAATGAACTAAATGTATAATCATGCTCAAAGGCACATACAAAGAGCATTGAGTCTGTTGAATCAGCACAGCTTTGGTAGACATGTACAAAGTTTTGGTGCATCCTCATCATCAGATTCATCATCAGATTCATCATCAGATTCATCATCAGATTCATCATCATCAGATGATGATGATGATGTGTATAATGTTGAGAAAATTGTTGGCCACCGTGAACAAAATGGCAAAAATGAGTATCAGGTAAAGTGGGTGGGATATGATGATACTACATGGGAGCCAGAGGAGAACCTTGATTGTGCAAAACTACTGCAAGAGTTTAAGGAATCTCAAGAATCTCAAAGGAAACGGCCAAGAACAGATACTTCCACAAGCTCCACAAGATCCACAAGTTCCACAAGACCCACAAGCTCCACAAGCTCCACAAGTTCCACAAGCTCCACAAGACCCACAAGTTCCACAAGACCCACAAGTTCCACAAGATCCACAAGACCCACAAGACCCACAAGACAATCAGCTACTCATAGTCAAGAGGCTTCAACATCATCAGTATCACACTCAGCATCAACACATGCAAGTTCTGAACTAAAGATACAACATTTTAGTAGAGAAGAAAGACAAGCTGAAGGTGCAAAAACCTTTGATTATTTTGTGCATGTGAGTTCTGGAAGATTTACTGTTGAGGATTATCTCAAGAATGTTACAAAGAAGCATGCTATGCAACTGTTTCTATTCTTCATCAATGATAGCAACCATGATACAAGTATACATGTACGCATTAGAACACACACACAAAGAGTTTTTGAAGTTATTCTTTGTACAGAAGTGGAAGGTCATAAAATGATTATTGGAAGGCAGAACTTTGCACACAGTGCCATATGTTCTGAGAAGGCTTTTGAAGATGTGCTCAAGCATTACTGTCAGTTGTATGTTCAAAACTCATTTGAGGAGAGTGATTCTGTTATGATGATGAGGCCAGGTGAAGTGAATTATAACCACCCAGATGCTGGGTCTATTTTCTTTGAACGTAGCCTTGTGGACATGCAAGTTAGTATTGCAGTTGTAGTTATGACAATTAAGAGAGATGTGTCACAAGGAACACAGCAATGGAGACTTGATGCAATTGATGACTTCTACTATGTATGGTGTCAATGGCTGGATAAACTGAAAACAAGAGATGGAAATACAAGCCATGGAGATGAAAAGCGGAAGAGATGGCAAAAAGAAAGGGAAGAATTGCAAAATGAGCAAGTGCACTTTGCACAGCATGCACAAGGAGCAAAAGAAGCTTTGGAGATGATGCAAGTTCTTGATGCAAAAATTGATAACAGATGGGGCTCACCAATTCACATACCCTGGCGAAAATACACTGAACAATTTGTCACTGAAACCCCATACAAAGTTGACATCCATAACTATAATGCTGAGGAGTGCAATGGTACATTCTTTGTGAAATTCAATGCATTATCATCTGTGCGAAAGCAGAAAGAAGTACCAACTTCATTAGCATGGCTTTGTGAACAGGGGTATGAAAAGACACAATCTTCATTTCTGCATAACTCATGGTCACTAACTGACATGCACAAAGATAATGGAAACATTTTTGTCACATTACGCAAGCAATTAGATTCAAGTTCCACCTGCAGAGCAGGTGGGAGTTCAAGTTCACATACACCTTTCAGAGATCATCATCGAATTCCCATTTCAATGATACCACCATGCAAGATTTTTATGTATTTTGTACAAAATCATCATAAATATGTGGTTTTGCAGAGAAGGAAGGGAGCTTCTGTTGAAAAGGTTGTGGTTCAACAGAACACCACATTACAAGAATTTGAATTTGAAAATGCAATACCACAAGAGACAAATCTTTCAGAGTTCCAAAGAAAGACAAAGCAGCTTCATGATGTTGTACCAGAATTTAAGCATGAGGATGAACCTGTTCAAAAGGCAATTGAAGAACGCAACCTAGATGAAGTTCTTCGATTATTTTTTAAAGCAATGCCATCAAGAACTGATATTGAAGAAATGCTATTGATACATGTGGCAAATAGCATGTTGAACATAATGTTCACAGAAATCTATGTACCTGCTACATTGATTGCTGATCATGCTCTTATCAGCAGAGATCCTCTCAAAGAAGGTGATCGCTCAGGTGATTTGATAGCATCTCAAATCCTGAATCCTAATACAGAAACAATCACTCTTGATTAAATTTTTTATCATACGACACCTCTTTTACCTGAGTTTGACCTTAAAATGCAATGCAAACATGTTAGTAGAAAATGAAGTACACTTTGAGGGTGATTTCATTTGCTTCAAAAGATAAAAAGTGCCCGGTAATAAAAAAAAATTAATTTATTATATAATAATAGAAACAATGCAAAAAAATATTTAACTACGAATTTCAAAATCGAAGCCCCCTGCAGACCAAGAAGCTGAAATGCTACTTGAAATTGGATTTGAACAGTATGTGTACAATTTTAAGTACATAATGAGGGTACTCTTCTTGAAGGATGGACAATTTGAATTTCGTAGTTAAATATTTTTTTGCAACGTTTCTATTAATATATATAAATATAATTTTTTTATTTATGGGTCGTTTTTTTGAATGTGGCAAAACCTGTTCAGTCTGGAATGAAGGTACAAAACTTATACAGTGAGAGCACTGTTCTTCTCCCCATTTATCAGTCTGGTGCAAGACAAGAGTGAGATAAAGGTGAGACAAGAGTTAGACATGGGGTGCAAGACAAGATTGAGACAAGAGTGAGACAAGAGTTAGACAACCCCAAAAGAAGACACAGGTGGGGCACAAGACAAGAGTGAGACAAGAGTGAGACAAGAGTTAGACAACCCCAAAGGAGAGACAGGCGGGGCGCGAGACAACCCCAAAGGAGAGACAGGCGGGGTGCGAGACA
>Ga0099797_100920_pt1 | contig 17101 bp, 12 predicted proteins | sample Uncmet_Sort48C_1_FD_89871 | JGI IMG/M metagenome (GOLD analysis project Ga0099797, IMG submission 89871) | Marine eukaryotic communities from CALCOFI LINE 67, Pacific Ocean - C012_Sort48C_1 | ecosystem: Environmental > Aquatic > Marine > Oceanic | place: Pacific Ocean: Monterey Bay | collected...
TTTTATACATCTTTTGGTGCTTTTACCTATTAAATATCGTTTTTTGATAGTCTTACAACCATACTACTATTTTTGATAAAATCGTACTATCAGTGCATTGTTCACAGTTTTCTATAAAAGTGCGTTTAGTCCACCTTAACATACATATTAAAAGTGCATTTAATGCAAAACATTGTTAGATTTATAAATATGTATTGCAAGTGTTGTGTGTACGGTATTACAAAGTGACTTCCTTCAACAATTTCACTTTGGTCTATTTTCGTTTTGTTTTGTTGAAATTTGTTGCTAATAATTATTATGAGCAACTTTATTCAAGTGTTATTAGTGTTGTATATTTTCGTATACTTTATAAATTCTACAAGTGCTACTAAAAAACTAAAAACCCAACTTTCTTCTTCTATTCTATTATTATTATTGAATTATTATAATAATTATAACTAGGAATTTAATACTACTACTACTACTAAAATATATGTATATAATTTATTATTTTTTTGCACATTGTTTTGATATTTGAAACATGATAGATATGGCATAATGTGATGTTAACGATAAGCCAGTAACAATATATACACTCGCGCACATTTATACCACCAGACAAGAGATATTTAAATAAGCAGATTCAACCTTCTCCAAGTGTTTTATTTTATTGCGATGGAGAAGGCAAAGGTTGCAACAGAGGAGGCCGATGTATTTAAAACATCAATAAGTGGGGTGACGTATTTCAATCCATTAAACCCTCTGTACGAGAGTAACATGTCAATGAAGCATACTAGCCAACCAGGTTTAAATAAGATATCGCGTTTGGAAGAAAATGTTCGTAGACGAAAAAAATCCATTAAAATGATAGAATTAAACAATAAAAATGCACGATGTATCTTTAAAATTAGGTCAAAGCGTTCTATGAAAATTATATTTGCATTCATGTTGATATTGCATATTGCATTTATTGTTATATCAAGTATATATTTTAGAGACTTTATAGAAGAAACACCGATTCTATATGTATTTATTATGTTTCAATTTTCTTTTATTTCAATATCATTTGGCAACAGATACCAGGAAGTAAATGGTTTAAAAAAGACTTCGATAAAAAAAACATTATTTCCTTTTGTCATTATAGTTGCAACAGTATTTACCATCGGGCAAACTAAATCAGTTCTGTGGCATCAACAGAAAAACATAGATTTGAATATGAAACATAATTTAGAAGATAGAAAAGGCTGCGTTGTGATAGATAAAAAAATGAGAGCAAAATTGATGTCAAAATGTTTGCCTCAAGAGGCACCGTTTGCAATTATGCCACGTAAAAATATTAGTATCATGAAAACCGACATGTTAATGAGTCAATTATATGAACGTATACATTATATACCCGGTTTCAGCGATGGCGATAGCAAGTGCCTCGACTATAGCTTGCCATATCTATGCTGGCAATATTTTCGTCCTTGTAACGCCAGTTGCGATCTGATGGATGTGTGCAACATGTGTGATATAATACGCGAGTGTTTTTCTGGAACAAACAAGCGTTCTAGTGAGATTTTCCAGCAATTAAAGTCTTTAAAATCATTTCCCTCATATTACAATACAATAGTAGACATTTTTGTATCCGACATGATATCAAAGAACGAGGCGACGCAATTTATAGAAGACTTAATTGCTCATACATTAAATCTGGAAGCTAGAATACGAAAAATTTTAGACGGAAAAAATGGTGCCTCTTGCGAGAAAGAAAACAAAAGTGTGACAAAAGATTGCCTTGATATTAAAAATAACAAAGTGAAAACATCAAACGATATGTCGTCGGAAGATAAATCAAAAGAAGGAAATTGTCACAAAAGTAAATTGGTCGACCAGTCAATAAACGAAGATTCAACCTTAGCCAACACGTTATTCAAATGTGACAAAACATGTTTTTACGTTACACTATCTTCCTTTTTGAGCCTTTTTTCTACCGGTACCATTTTCGGTGCTATTTTTATGCCGTGCAAGACCCAATTAAAACAATCTTCGTGGCAAGGATCAACTGTACAAAATCGCGTAGAATGTGCCATGCAACTAAGCGAACGATTAGAACTTCTTGTAACTGGGCTGATGTGTGCATTTGGAAAGATCCATCAAGGTATGAACTTGTTGAAATCCGTAGGTGCGGCGATATGAATTGCTACACAACCACCAATATGGCAGACTTTGAATGCGTACATTTACAATATAGAATTTTCAGAAAACGTACAGATATGTACAATCTATGGCAGTCATTGTGCACGTATAGTATAGTACAGTCTTCCGTACCGGACAACATAACCAAATGCACTGATGATCAAGATAAGGAAATTCCTCAAGTGAAGCATTTATTGGCCATTTAACACGCGATAATACTGTGTACCTAAACTATTTAAGGTCAAATTATACTCGATGGTATCACTATGTTAATTTAGCAACAGGGACATAGCACTATTAAATTAATACTATACGAGTACATATTAATAGTAATAAATACATATAAAGCAATTATATAATAAATTCGTCGTTCATTTTTAGCCATTAAAAATTAATATAAAAATTTAATAGTGGTGTGTTATTTTTTTGTTTGTTCCTAATAATAATAATAAGCAACCGACCAGAATAATTATTATATTACTATTTATTATATTATATTATTATATTATTATTTATTATGCTACCACATTCTATGTCACTGTTGTGTATATATTATATTACATATACAAGTACATCAGGATGAATACTACACCGATACGCCTGGCTTTCTACTGTATAATGTTCATAGACACGGGCATATCGTCAGATGCAGCAGATACATCGCGAATATATGACCGTTATTGAATTTTTCATAAAATATTGAGAGAAAGATGGCACCACCTTCATCAGAGAAGAAACGAAAGAAGGACAAAAAAGAAAAGAAAAAGAAGAAAAGTAAGAGCGCAAAAAAAAGAAACCGAGAAGAAAATGAAAGTGTTGGTGGAGACGAGCAAGTAAATGATAAGAGAAAGAGGAAAAAACAGCATATGGGAAGTAGTAACAATAGTAAACCAACAATCTATGAACAACTGAATCAAGATCGTGATAATCAATTGTGGCTAGTTAGAATACCAAAAACATTAAATTTACAAGATTTAGATGGTAAAGAAATTAAGTTAAACGATGGCAACGTCTTAGACCAAAAAATAAATATTACTAGTAGCAATATAAATAGGAATAACTCTGACGAGGAATCGCAGAGTGACGACGACGAGGATATGAGCAGCACAATAACTAATAGTAAAAAACAATATACATTAAACCTTGCACCACCGAACCAGTGTTCACAAATGGTGTGTTTCTTACCTCGCAGTTATGATTATGATGATGAAGAAACAAAAATAGTTCATCCCTTAAAATTCGCGAAACAATTAAATTTTATTGAAAATATGATTGATTTACCTCATACCAACGTAAAAAATCAACGGTTATCCATGGCGTATAAAAAAGTTCCACAAAAAAGCAACTTAAACTATAATTTGAAAACCATTGGATGTGTGCCGGTGGGCAATAGCAATGACAATACAGCTATTATAGATGATAGTGAGGATGATATTGATGGACAAGCAGTGAAATCTACGGAAAAGAAGAAGAAGAGTAAAAAAGATAAAAAGGAGAAGAAGAAGAAGAGTAAAAAAGATAAAAAAGAGAAGAAAAAGAAGAAAAATAAATCATCTAAATAAACATAAAAGTCTAAAAAAAAAATATTTTTTATTTGATGCATATCGCATATCCATATATTATATATACGAGTATATTGATATCGTATATAATACGTATATTCAAAAATATCGTTTTTATTACCAACTAATATCCGTTTTTATTACCAATAATATATTGTTTTATAATATTTATACACCATGTATTTTTTATTAACTTACCAACAAAGTATTGAGTAAAGAAGATAATACATGTTGATATCATACACCGCCATTGCACCATTTTGTATCAATTTGCTTTGCAAACACATTACCACTTGGTTTATATTCCCATACCATTAATAGTTTGCCATTTGGTAAACCTAATAAATCAGAATAGCCCCCTTCGGCCTCGCCATTGACGACTACACTTGAATTCCATGTTTTTGCGTCATCTTTACTGCATTGAATTACCATTTTTGTGCGCTCACCTTCCGTGCTCCTACCTTGCGGTTCAGCAGAATACAAAATGCCACGAAAATTTATTAGAGAACGTTCACAATATGAACCATCATCACCATACAATTTTGATTTTTGTGGTTTACTCCAAGTAGCACCATCATCATAACTAAAATAATCCACACGATAACCATCAAATTGCTTATAACTTTGCCCCCTACCGTTCATATATAAATGACCTTTCCCACTATTTAGTGGCGCAACAGAAATTTCATTTCCTCTAATCACATTGCTGGTGTTGTATGTTAACCCACCATCATCACTGTACCACGTACAGACTTGGCGATTGTGATTATGTGCAGTGTAAAGTAAACGGCCGGATGATGTTTGTATTTTGTTACCGGCGGACAAATCCATCATATCTTTGTTGTTTGGATTGCATTTTTTTAAAAATGGAGATATATCAGTTGGCGGTGACCATGTGCGTGCATCGTCATCCGAATAAATTTGATAATAAGTTGTATCAGCGGTTGGAGCAGTAGATCCATGAGGATATGATTGATACTGCAATACGATACGCTTACGAATTTTATCCCACAAGGCAGAACCATGACCAAAACCTGGATTATTTTTAGGAGAAATTATTTGAAATTTCCCCCATGTCGTGCCATTATCATAGGAACTTTTCATTGCAACTTTACAATCTTTCAAATTGTCACCAACAATATCATCATGTTCATCTAACCGACGACGTTTTCCACTACAACGATTAGCACCACAACATCGAACGCTTATATGTATTCCACCCGTATCAGGATTTCTAACTAATGTTGGAGTGCGCAATCGTACACATTGCTTTAATTCAAAATCGCTAAAAATATTAACAATACTTTCAGTGCCTGCATAAATATTAGTAAATATCATGTTGGAAGCATTATCACAGAATTTAGCATTTTTACAAAATTTATCAGACGATATTCCATTCACAATTGCAACACGTATTTTTGTAATATCTTGCAGTACATAACTACATACTGCCTTTACTGCTTTTGGTGCAGTAAAATTCAGAATATGCATATCGCATATTTCTTTTGATATTTTTTCCAACTCAGCAATGGAAGCATTTTGAAACTTAACGGCTGTAACAATAGCGCCGTATATTAATTTGCAGGCCACGCATTCACTTTTACCTTCAACAACCTTTAACGTGGCACTATTCGTTGACCTTGTGTCATCATCACAGAATTTAGCATTTTTACAAAATTTATCAGACGATATTCCATTCACAATTGCAACACGTATTTTTGTAATATCTTGCAGTACATAACTACATACTGCCTTTACTGCTTTTGGTGCAGTAAAATTCAGAATATGCATATCGCATATTTCTTTTGATATTTTTTCCAACTCAGCAATGGAAGCATTTTGAAACTTAACGGCTGTAACAATAGCGCCGTATATTAATTTGCAGGCCACGCATTCACTTTTACCTTCAACAACCTTTAACGTGCTATTCTCTGCGACACTACTACCCTCAACTGAATTGCAAACGTTGCACAACACCAACAGAATAAATAAAAGTATAATCTTTGTCATTATTAATATATTTTGATGCAATTATATTCTAACTTGTATACAAATACAGTGGACAATTTGGACAGTATAATTTCTTTGGATCAAAATCGTACAAGCAAGTTACGTGTACCTTTTTGGGCTAACGACCACAATCGTGGAGACTATGGGTAATTATTATTTATTATATATACGCGTACTACTATAATATTGTATTATTATTAATATTATTTTTTTATTATTTATTATTATTATTATTATTACTGTAATAATAATAATAATAAAAAAAAAGCCAGTTTTTGTTAATAATAAGTTGTTGTTTTTGTTATAGTAATTATTTATTATTGAAATTTATTGCCATTTATAGTTTAAGTTGCGGCTATTATGTGCCTATAAATTAAATAAAAAAAATAAATTATTATATTATTGAAATTATTATAGGAATAATAATAATAATAAGAATAGTATAGAAGGCGAGTTAGAGTGCCCGAGTGCGCTGAAATCATTTTTTATTCAATATTTTAAGGTAGTTTAAGTTCTAATAAAATTTAAAATAATAATAATATTTTAAAAAATTACAAAATTTTAAAATTACTACAGTACTACTTGTTGTGTTATATCATAGGTAATGAATTGTATACTCAAAGTACGATTGCATGTATCATCCCCTATCATATACTCGAATGAGTTACTATCAATCACAATAGTATAATCATTATATGGAATAATACAATGATATATAATACTAAATAATAATAATAATAATAACAGATGCTGTGTAGTGGTAAGCAATAATTATTGTTTATACGCAGACACACGTCGATGCTCTTCAAGTCTGCATTGACCTGTGTAGCACACACTCGTCCATAAAGTTACTTAAGTTTTCTATAATAAGTTATTATCCTTTATTTTAATAGGTGATGCAATATTATTTCAACTACAAATACTTGTTGTATACTATGTATATTTATGGATTGATATCCGCGACTTTCCTCGTCTCCATCATTCGAATAGACGCTTGTCAGTAAACCAAATCATCATTTCAAAAAACTGACTTTAGTAGTTGTTCCTTTACCATGTTTTACATTATCATCTGTGGTTACATTTTGACTATAGCCCAGTTCCAAATTAGTTGGTGAATATAATTCGATGTTTCCATGATGCATTTCGAGATACGTTTTAGTTTTTAGCAAACCTATACCTTTGCCACTGAATTGAACACCAAAATCACGCGAGTAGGTGTATGTAGGTTCCGCATTCACCACCTCGCGACTAGTAGATAAAGCATCAAATGGGTTTAAATTTTCATTCAACACCCCAACACCAAGATCATGAAAATATATATCAACAATGCTATCATTCTGATTAGTATAAACGATATCAATAACAATTGGTGCGTCATCTAAATTATCAATTTCAAGTTCACCATAGTGATCAATGACTGCTTGAATATTATTTTTTATAATTTCCACAAAAGAAAAATGTATATACGGCTTAACCCCCTGAAGTTCGTGGCCAGTAATACTGGTGTCATCTGTCTTACTACTTCGTATTGCAATTTCTGGCATTACACCGAATTTTTCGATAGATAAGCCTTTTAAATCATAAATAACATCTTGGATTAATAAATTTGGATCAATTGGCTGAATTTGTAAATAATTATTTTCTTCTTCTTCTCCTTCTTCGAGTAACTTTTCTTTTAAAAGATCCAATACAAATAAATTGTAATATGCAATATGGAATATGTTATTGAAACTTTCACGATATTGAATTGGGATTTCCTTCCACCTTTTCCCATCATGTATTAACAGTTCAATTTCTTTATCAATATTCTCTTTCACTACATCAATATGTTGAACTAAACTAGTACAATTTTTATTTATCAGTGTATTGTTAACGGTTGAAACAGTAGATTCATAAAGATGTAAAATGGATGGCCGGCGGAATTTTGAAGACGCCATTTGGTAATATTGGTATTTCATTTGTTGAAACACATCATATGTACATTGCTTCACACCTTTTCTTTTACATGCTGCATGTATATCAAATACATGATACCAATGTTTATTCATGTTTCTATTAATTTATTATGCAAATTTATCAGCTTTACGAAATTGATTAATTGTTTTTGCAATACTTTTATTATTTTTCGTTATGTCAATACCAACGTACAGCAAAAATCCTAACGCTACAACACATAACCCTATAATATAATAGACAGCAATATCGTGCATACTTTGTTATAATCACAATAGGATAGTTGCACGTATATGCGCGTACGCGTGTTTGTACCACCGGAGGTATACTCCTATACCAGATGACACACACTGCATTTACAATTTACAATAAGAAGTATAGGCTCGTAGTAGTATACTCGTTCGTATAATAGTTGGTTATTATAGCTTACTTAGTAGTACTATAATAATAATACTATTCATTATTTGAAATATTATTATATATTTTTTTATTATAAAAAATAATAATATACCTCTATATTTTTTTTGTATTATTTATTATATTATTATTTTATAATTATAATTATTATTTATTATTATTATTATTTTTTATTATTATAATCATCATCATGTTTGTCATTTTTGTTGAATTTTGACCATGATTTATGATTTAGATTGGCACACTCTTATCTCTTATCCTAAAGGATGCCAAGATGATTTTTTCTTTTTGTTTTTCATTTTTATTTTTCATTTTTTTCAATTCCGTTCATATTTCTAAACAACATATGTATATATCTTTAAAATTTGACAAGTTCTATGTATACTACAAATCGTCATCAACATTGCTTTCCACTGATGTCAGCGAAGCAAGCATTTTTTCCATTTTCTCCCTTGCATTTCGCTCATTTTCCAATTCCGCTCTTAACTTTTCAATAATTTCATTTGTCGCCGCTTTGAACATATCCCCACCCCGTCCATCAATCGTTCCACTTTTCCCCTGACTATTACTAGGAAACTGTGAATGATTGGTTCCAGTAAACATGACAATATCCGTGTCGGAATGTTGTGAAGATGATGCATCTACGCTACTGTTATTATTATTTTGGTCCTTCGCCACCATTGATTGGATTAGAATTTCTGATCTTTGTACAATATCACGCGCCGTAGGTCTTTTCTTAGCATCAGGTCTAACCATTGCTAATAACAAATCTTTTAAACCAGGAAGTATTTCTTGGGGTAGACATAAATTTCCGTCGCGTATTGAATGATATTCGTCACGCGGCGGCTCTGGTAAACCTCGTAGTAAGTGGTATATGGACACCCCAAATGAAAAAATATCTGTTGGGGCTAAGTCACGTGGTCGCATTGCATCATCCAAAAATTCTTTTGCCATATATCTGTCATCGCCTTCTTGCAAAACATCGCTTCTTCCAAGGCGACGTTTTGTTGCCATACCTAAATCACCTAAACAAAAAATGTTTTTTGATTTTTCAGGTAGTAGTATGTTGTCTGGTTTAACATCCATGTGTACCATTCCTCTTTCATGCATTTCTCTAAGTCCAGTGCCAATTTGTTTAATCAACTCCAATGCACCATATGAAGTTAACCGCCCATTTGAGGCAACAATACTCTTCAATGCATCCGATCTATCAGACGCAACATTGTTTAACCCCATAGCCACATTGCTGTTGGTTTTGCTGCTACTACTAGGGGCACTGTTACTATTTTTATTAGATGTTAAAACCATGTCTTGTACTGTGCCACCGTTACAATACCCCAACTGTATATATAGACGATCATCTTCAATCCATGCTGTGTGGTATTGAACAACATTCTGCACATCAACCAATGCAGATAGTGCAAAAACTTCACGTAACATTCGACGCTTGTCCGCATCGCCATGCATACGTTTTCGTGCTCGTTTTATAGCGTATGATTTCCCGTCTAAACGATTACGGCATTTATATGTAACACAAAAATTACCACTGCCCAATTGTTCTGATTCTTCAAATTCTTCTAAGTACCTGGAACGTTCTACCTCTTCATTGTCATCTATTATAGGCATCTTTGGTCTGCGTTGTCGTTTTCTACTTTTTTGCGATTGCGAAATGATAAATGGATTTACACTACAACGCACCAAAGCTCGTCGTCTTCGGGATGACGCATTTGAAGAAGAGTTTCTATTTAAAGTATTCTCTTTTTCACATGAATTTAAATGTGCGGCACGAAAATTCGATTTACTTTTATTGCGAAATAAATTGCTTCCATTGTGCAGTTCAGAAATGCCGAAATTTAATTCATCTTGGCTAGCACCGGGTGTGGAGCTGACATTGTTGATTTCATTGTTGACGCTTTTTATTACAAACCCGTCGTTACTATTTTCATTCAAAATTAATTGTGAACTGTTATCATTGTGATTATTACTTGTAGCATCTTGCTTCTTCAAACTACGTAATACTAAATTATCCGTTTCACGTCGCAAATCATCTAAACCGTGGGGGCTCAATGCACTATGCCGACTTTTCTTCTTTGGCAATGGCGAGGGAGACCTCAAAACGTTAACAGCTTGCGCTGGTTGGTCTAAAGGTGTACTTAAAGCATAATCTTGACTAAATTGGTTTTGTGATTGTGACATAAAAGCAAGTTGTGATGCGTTATATGCTTGACTATTACTATTATTTGTGTTTTGTGAAAACATTAATTTAGTACGAAAAGTATTACTGTTACTAGGCCTTTGAGATAAACTTGGTTGAGCATTGTCGTTGCCACTAGAATTTTCACAGCCACTCTGAAAAAGGCGTTTCCCGACATTCACATGTCCATTAAAAGGGTTTTTGTCGGCACCAGTGTTGATATTCTGGTTTCCAGTATAATTACCAAAACTAAAGTTATTGTTATTATTGGAGGAGGCAGTCGTAATCAACTGTTGAGTATTTGACAACGATTGTGATGGCGCTGAACAAAATTGTTGAAAACTTTGTGAATTCTGTGAAAAAATCGCCTGCGATGGTTGTTTTGGAATGGGCGCAACAAAATAAGAACTGATGTCTTTCTTCTTCTTAGATTTACTTGGTGCATTTTTTGGCGACTTCCTTGTAACTTTTAACTTTGAACGAAACATGTTTGGAAATGTTCAATACAAGTAAATAAATAGATAAAGTGATGTTGTTATAAACTTAGACTTATTTCCTTTGCTTCCTTTTCTGGTTTAATTATATATCTGTTTGTTAGGTATAAGCAATATCAATGTATATGCAAGAATGATATTTCTTCCATTTGTACCATCCTCTTGTGGGTGTCCACAGACTGTTGTTGATGTAAATGCAGGAAGAAGGGAAAACGAGTAACAACAATAATAGTTTAATAATAATAATAATACAACAACAAAAACAACAATGGTTAATAATAAATACTAAAAAATAAAATAAAGTAATTAATACAACGTACTACTATTATGGAATAAAAATCAAATAAATTAAATTTTATTAATATAATAATTACAATAATAATAATTGAGAAACTAAATGCCTATTCGCGGCTACTTTGAAATAACACACATTACAATGGCGGAATAGGTATGCTAATTCCTTGTTTAAAAAATCAATGATATTTTGGGCAGGAAATATTTTCTCGGTCGCGCAGACCAAAGTTGCGATGAGAATAGCACAATACGACGTACAAGTTTTTAACGATTTTTTAGTTTAACAACGTTCGGAGAAGGAGGTGTGATAGGCAAGTATTGTAGTTACAAGAATACAATGGAAGTGCACTAATATTGTACATACTACATACAAATAGCATTCAGAATACTACTGTGCTTCATGGTAAGTTGGGAGTACGCATGATTGTATACTCTTATATACAACAGACCCTATATTATAATTTTCATTATTTATAATAATTTAAATTTAAATTAGCTCTATTTATTATTAGTTCAATTAGTCGTATTTCAAGTATAATTTTTGATAGGTAAATTATTAAAAAAATATTAATAATAATCTTTTTTTATATATATACGCGTATATTTTTTACATCTCATTTTTTCATTGTTGTTGTGATAAAGAACACACACTCTCACACACATTTTTAGAAAATGATGTGCCATTTTTTTTTGTGGCTATTCTTTACATATTTTTTTGTTTTAGAACATTTAAGGCTTTTATCAGCGCATGTTTTTCTGAATTCTTCCATTCCGCCCTTAATACATACATACATCTCAAATGTATCAATTTGTTGGGACTCGACGGTTATTTCTTGTAGCTTGTACGACCATAGTACTATCATATTTTGTTTAATTTTTTCTTTGTTGACCAATTAAAAGTACACTATCTTCACTTACTTGTCTCATGAAACTATTCAACTTTAACGTTTCTTTGCCATTAAAATAGTGATCTGCTAAAAATTTCGCATCTTCAGCTGTTACTTGCAGCTCTTGTAACGAGAATATAAATTCCTCACGATCGAATTCACCACTATGATCTTTATCCAATTTACGGAATGTTTTACTGAAACTAGTTGAATTATGCTCAAACATCTCAATAAATCTAAATAGTGCACGTTTAGCTTTATCTTGGTCTTGTAAGGTAGATTCACTACGTTTCAAATGTGCTAAATACTCAGCAGTATTTTTACGCCTCAAGCCATGAGATACGTCTCCAGACCCAACAGTTTGGAAATGACTTCGTGTTTCACTTTCAAAACGAGTTCCAGCAGTATCAAATACTTTTTTCGCCAACTCTTCATAATCAATGTAACCATCTTTATCTTGCATATCAAATACAAGCATGACTTGCGCAACATCACTATCTGTTAAAGTTGAATCTCCTAATAAATGCTCTAACAACCGTTTTAATTCGGAAAATGTAAGGAGCCCATTTTTATCTTCATCTGCTTCACGGAATACCTTCGCTAACTGTGATTTACTAGATCTCAGCTTTAAAAGCAATTTTTTCACTACGGCACTAATGTCAGTGCTTGCCATGTGATCATGATCACCTGTATTTTTATATATGGAAGTTGCACCATCCATACCAATAATTTCAAATCTAAATGCATGAAATTGCACTGTTTCACCAACATTTAAATCGTGTTGATTATAAAACTTACCATCCGTACGTTTCATTCGCATGCGATTTAAAAATCTTCCACCAACCAAACCACTATTAGCCTGTACCGTTTCGTATACTTGTATTGTATCATCTGCTAGGAAGTATCGAATCACAAATCGTCTTGCTTGATCTGCAGGTGCTTTTGAAATTAAACGGGCCATAAAACCAAGTGTCTTGCCAGCCATTTTATTCAATTTCGCTAGATCCCGTTTTGGTTGTGTAGGTCTTAACTTTCGAACAGAGCCCATAGAATCTTCATCGTTGCCATATCCAGTTGGAGGTGGGATTTCTCGGGTAGGGTACACAATCTCTGGCTCAGTTGTCAATGATAAAATATTTTCGTGGGGTGCCATGTCACGGCCAAACGTGTCCAACATGTAATTGCGGGTAAAATCATCTTTGCATGAAACCAATACCATATCACGTCTAAATATTTTAATTGTCATACCAATTTCGAAATCTGTATCTGTATAATACGTGCCATCATAAAAATTAGGGCCTTTGTCTTCCTCGCCACCAATATTCAAACTATCAGCAATTGGCCCGTCTGTTTTTGGCAGACGACAACGTTTTGCAAATAATGGGAATGGATCTTGACCATTATTTTTCTTCAACTGTTGCCGAACTTCGCATGTTTTATCTGCTAAGTAATAGTCCAGCGTAAATATTTTTTTGTGGCCATACAAACGCGTTTTATCATTCCAAGCCAATTTGAATGATAGCTTTTGTGCCCCGTATTCAAACGATCGTTTCTCAGCACCTAATGGACGAGTATGACGTCCCCGTAACGCTTCCATATGCGTTTTCATTGGATACATTGTTTTTCCACGATATTTATCTAAATCCGCGCCAGTTTCCCTAGATTGGAAATCTTTCCTGTACTCCATAAATTCGTCTGTAATTCTTTCCTCTGGTACATCTGGTAAGCATTCAATACCCCGTCGATCTAAATATTTACGCGTTCTTAAATCACATCCATAGATTTGAAACGTTTTACTGAAGACAGTAATTTGTTTTCCAACAACTAGATCCAGGATACCCAACGTTGTTCCTGGGACATCTAAATTTGGTAACACTCTTCTTGTTAAAAATGGTCCCCCCCAAATACCGTTGTTGTCAGAAACAACTTCATCAATTTTCATCGTATTATCTTCTAAATAATATGTAATTGTAACTTTTCTGATCCGCCAATTTTCTAAGGGGCTTTCACGGACCGCTTCTTTAAAATATGCTTTGAACATTAATGTTTCATGATCATTTTTAATATAGTTTGGTAATCGTGGTGGCCCAGTTGGCGCAGGTAACAATTCACCAATCGACGCGGATGATGTTAATTGCAATCGCTGCAATGTTGGCGAATATGCTGGCAATGAGCTGGTTGATATGGTACCACTTAAATTTTTACTCAATGTTTTCGAAGTATTCAATATTGATGAACTACCAATTCGTTGCAAAACTTTGCTACGATTCACTTTTTCTTCAAATGGATCGTTTTTTCTACCACGTCCAATATAACGATTGTTGTTAACATAACCTGGTAAATTTGGGGATGATGCAGAGTATCTCATGATGTATAATATGTATCAATATTTATATTAGCAGTGTTTGCTTCCTGTGTTGGAATCAATAGTAATAAATTATATATATATATATATTAATAGATATATGTTTGTAGATATGTAAACATGTACATGTTAACGTCAAGGTATGTGGGATTATAGGATATGTGCACGTAGTTGTTGGCTGATGTTTGATTACGGTTTACAACGATCACAATGATGGTATTCCTATACTATTCGTGTGAACGGCTATTTCGGTGATGCTGTGTAATACTATTAATTGCGTATGGCCTATGCGAAACGATCTCTATCCCTCCAACGAATTAAAAAAAAAGAGAAGGATACGTGTCTTAAAGTTACTACACCTTAAATGTATAAAATAGAACTAAGGTAATTATGGCATTAAACATAATGTTATTCCGGTGCAATTAAAATTACAGTAAGCGTATTCATATGCTGTATTATGGCTTAAGAGACGAAATAGTTAAGGGAATATTGGAAACTTTAAGACATAGTAACTCTCTGGATAGCATACGCCAATTAAAATTTCATAGTCTTTTTATAGGCAATATGTTCAAGTACAGTATTGTGTGAATTATTGCACCGCACAGCATTAATTAATTTTATTGTTGTGTGTGCACAACTATAGACTATTGGAATCGAGTGTATCCGCAGTAACAAAGCGACACACTATTGGTAATTAAATGTGTGGCTATAATAATATAGCTGTTATTATTATCATCATCATATGAAAAGTTATTATTATGTAGGATATGTGATGTGTGCATCCACAGCAGTTTTTAATCAATGTATACATCTATTCTAATCAAATTACAGGCAGAAACAATAAAATTTGTGTGTGTACGAGTGTGCCTATTGTATATAAAGATGGCATCATCAAACGGCGAAATATCGATTGATAAGACATCATGGCACTCAAAATTATTAACCGCTGGGAGCAAATTTGGTAGTGAAGATCGCGTTACAAAAAAAAAGTCTATTAAATTTGGATTGCAATTTTCTTCGTGCTTGCATAAAGTTATTCGCAAAGCTTATCGATGTGCAAAAATAACTCCTCCATTAAAGGAAGTTGATAAATTTTTTGGAAACTCATTGTATAAAAATGAAGCTACACTACACGATGAAAATGTGTTGGATTTACTAGATCGATGGTTTGTTGCATCAATAGTGTTCTACATTAAATCAAAACAGGGTCTAAACAAATTAAAATATGCATTCAAGCAACAGGTCAATTTAAATAAGAAAAAATCAAATGCGTTCGATGGTAAAAACAATAAATTAACAAATATCAAAACAATTTTTACACTAAGCAAAGAAGAATATGGATTTTTTTATCGAAGGCTCATTAAGAGTTTTCAATTATATTTAGCAAAGCAAATGGATCCTATTCCTATGAGCAGATCTAGCAGTAGGCCAAATAGTAGTTATAACAATGCGAACAATAACAGTAATAGCATCAATGTCGTAAAAAAGAAAGAGGAGTCAAAAAACGATGAACCGCCAATAGCAGGCGAGTTAATAGTTGGAGAAGAGGTGGAAAAAATAGATCCATCTGTACAGCTGAATCGTAACTTGATTGTTTTTTCTGAAATGACAGACGTATTTTTGCAAAATTGTGTAAACACAGACTGGCAAAATGATCGTGATGAAGTACTAACAATATCAAAAATAAGAATATACAGTTTATTGCATGAAATTATTGTTTATAGTATCATTGGCCGAAAACATGTAACACCAAGTCGAATTAAAGATACGTTGAACTCATTATTTGATTTAGCTTTCCCAGAGCTACAACAAAGTGAACATAGTAATGTAATAAAAACGATTAATCAACGAAAAAGAGAACGGCTAAAAGCTATTAAAACGGTACAACAATATAAAAGCCCGTACGATGAAAAAGAAATCAAACGCCATTATCCTAAACCATGGAATATAAAGCCGATAGATACAGATGAATTGATGCGTAGACGTATTGAGTATGCTATACGAAAAGGCGAAAGTTTAGATAAATTTAAGAGTGCTGAAATTATTTCAGCAATTGGCGATAAAAAACAACAACAAAACAAAAGTTGGTTAAACCGGCGTGTTGCTGACGTAAAAAAAAACAGGAAACGTGGAGCCTATAGATTAAATAGCTCGATAAAAAGAAGTGGGGGAGTTAGTGCAGCAAATACACGTTCAGAATATTATCAAATACGTGATCCTAATGCAACAACAGAGCTGTTACTATTGCCTCCACCATTTCGTCCACCGTTTTCTGGGCAGTCTAGCTGGACAGTTGCATTTGGTAGAAGTCGACCAGCAACTTCTGATATTGTAGGAAGGAATAATACTCGAAGAAACAGGCAAAGGCCTATCAGTGGAAGCGCTGTAGCTGGAGATAAAAAAAAATATGGTGGTACCAAAGAAGTTAGAGCTGTGAACCACTTTTTTCAATCGCCATATTGCTAAGATAACTAGATAACTTATATTTTATTGGATATTGTCAATATTTTGATCACTAACGCTACATCGAGTAACCAGATCGTTTTAGACAGCATAGCAATCTGAAATCTGAATGAAAATCCATCATCATTAATTTAAATCAACATTTTTATTATTTTTAAATATCATTTAAAATAATTTATGATTTTATAAGTAACACGTACAAATTCCTACACTCTAGAAGAATAAAGTTGCCGTAAAATTTAACTATCTCACTAAATATTATTTTTAAATATTTAAAAAATAATATATAAAAAAATATAATA
>Ga0099797_100921_pt1:0-15000 | contig 17101 bp, 7 predicted proteins | sample Uncmet_Sort48C_1_FD_89871 | JGI IMG/M metagenome (GOLD analysis project Ga0099797, IMG submission 89871) | Marine eukaryotic communities from CALCOFI LINE 67, Pacific Ocean - C012_Sort48C_1 | ecosystem: Environmental > Aquatic > Marine > Oceanic | place: Pacific Ocean: Monterey Bay...
ACTAGTCTGCGTAATACCACTCAACTCCAATTTACCTTACGTACCCTTAAATAGAGCTACGCTACGCTTCGATTAAGGAATGAAGTGGGCTTGATGCTTTAGTAAAAAAAATCTATCTATTCCCTCCTATTCCCTTGCTATTTACCTTATTCAATGCTATCCCCCTACTGATAATCACTAAGCAAAATAAAAAAATATTGTTTGGAAAATGAATGAAAGAGTGAAAGTATTTGATCCGTGATTGATAGTAATTCATACTTGTTACTCTACAACATCCTCCCAAAAAAATTTTACCTGTTTTCCCTATGAAATGACAATATATATACTTATAATGAATATTAGAATACCACGAAATACTTCGAACTCGGAATTCCTGACTGTTTTCCCTATGAAATGACAATATATATACTTATAATGAATATTAGAATACCACGAAATACTTCGAACTCGGAATTCCTGACTGTTTTCCCTATGAAATGACAATATATATACTTATAATGAATATTAGAATACCACGAAAGACTTCGAACTCGGACCGTTGGTTATTTTTTTTTTCGTTTTAGCGGAAAAATTATCTCTTTTTTACTTTTTCCAACTTCAAATAATATGGATATTTTATATTTATGATATTAAAATTAACATAATGAGTATATATATATGTTATACACTTAAAAATCTACACTTACTCATTTACATTTTATCTACAATTATATTTTTTAAGTAAAGAAATAAATAAAGTACATTATTGGTATAACACTATAACATATTATACTTACATGTATTCATTGATATTCTATCAGAACCTTCATTGATCTAGTAGTAATATTTTAAATTTGGTTTTGGATTTATTTGATAGTTTTTTTTCGATAGAGTTTGCCCGTTAAAAATAGAATGATTCAAATTTTCAATGGTATGTACCTGTAAAATGAAAATGCTATTAAAAGAATCAATGGTCTGTCCATGCTAATTTATTGGCGCTTCTAGTCGAAAACCCTATTCATTAACATTTATACATACTATACACCTGCTAAGATGCCATCTAAATGGAAAACAAACAAACACTAAAATTCACAATACTATTTCCCTTGTAAACAGTTATGATCATTTTTTCAATAATGTGTAGTGTTAATTTGCACTTCAAAACCATAGATTTCACACAAATACCATAGAAATATATATATACAAACGTAGAGACGGATAGACATATACAATATAGTAACAACAAACTCAAGTTTAGGTAAGTAATAAATTTAAAATCATTGTATATATCTTACATATATGTGTATGAAACGTTTGTGAAGAAGTTTCATGTCATTATCTCTTCTACTTTTTTCATAATGGTGAAAATAATTTTTTTTTTATCAGCATGAAAAATTGAGACGGCTTACTGTGACTGAAACTTCCTTGACATTTACAAACATACATGTCACATACAAGCATACATACATTCCATACATATATATAAACAAAAGAATACAACACCAACACAAAACATACTAACAATACATATATATATATTCCACAAATTTACAGTAAACAAACATAAACAAAACAAAACAAAAAACACCAAAGAAAATATGCGTGAATTAGTACACATCCAAGGAGGACAATGCGGTAACCAAATCGGTGCAAAATTCTGGGAAGTTATCAGTGATGAACACGGTATTGACCCGACCGGTACATACCATGGTGATTCCGATTTGCAATTGGAACGCATCAATGTTTACTTTAACGAAGCAACTGGTGGACGTTACGTACCTCGTGCAATCTTGATGGATTTGGAACCAGGTACCATGGACTCCGTTCGTGCTGGACCATTCGGTCAACTTTTCCGCCCAGATAACTTTGTTTTCGGACAAACTGGTGCAGGTAATAACTGGGCAAAAGGTCATTACACCGAAGGTGCTGAATTAATCGATAGTGTATTAGATGTTGTACGTAAAGAAGCAGAAAGTTGTGATTGCTTACAAGGTTTCCAAATCACACATTCATTGGGTGGTGGTACAGGTTCCGGTATGGGAACTCTTTTGATCTCCAAAATCCGTGAAGAATACCCAGACCGTATCATGATGACTTTCTCCGTTTTCCCATCCCCAAAAGTTTCCGATACCGTTGTAGAACCATACAATGCAACTTTGTCCGTGCATCAATTGGTAGAAAATGCTGATGAAGTTATGGTATTAGATAACGAAGCATTGTACGATATTTGCTTCCGTACCTTGAAATTGACCACCCCAACATACGGTGATCTTAACCATTTGGTATCCGCAGCTATGTCTGGTGTTACATGTTGTTTACGTTTCCCAGGTCAATTGAACAGTGACTTGCGTAAAATTGCTGTTAATATGATCCCATTCCCACGTTTACATTTCTTCATGATCGGTTTCGCTCCATTGACCTCCCGTGGTTCCCAGCAATACCGTGCATTGACTGTACCAGAATTGACACAACAACAATTCGATGCTAAAAACATGATGTGTGCTTCCGACCCTCGTCATGGTCGTTACTTAACCGCATGTTGTATGTTCCGTGGACGTATGTCAACCAAAGAAGTTGATGAACAAATGCTTAACGTACAAAACAAAAATAGTTCATACTTCGTTGAATGGATCCCATCCAACATCAAATCATCCGTATGTGATATCCCACCAAAAGGCTTGAAAATGTCCACCACATTCGTTGGTAACAGTACTGCAATCCAAGAGATGTTCAAACGTGTATCTGAACAGTTCACTGCTATGTTCCGTCGTAAAGCTTTCTTACATTGGTACACTGGTGAAGGTATGGACGAGATGGAATTCACTGAAGCTGAATCCAACATGAATGATTTGGTATCTGAATACCAACAATACCAAGATGCAACCGCAGAGGAAGAAGGTGAATTCGATGAAGATGAAGATATGGGTGATGATATGATGTAAATTTAGTAGAGCTTTAGAGAAAATGGTTTGTTAAATTAATTATATATATGTGACTTGAGAGAGAGATTCGTGGTAAAAAAAAATAAAAATGTTATTGTGTATACAAAAGTTAGGAGCTGATTGTATGATATATTGTGTACATATGTAGCGATGTAAGGAAAGTAAAATGTGTAGTGTAAAATAAGATTTTTAAAGTTGCTTTGTTTATTGAAAAAAATATATATTTGTATTTTAAATACACTATGCATATGATAATTTTTAATCTTCAAAAATGATTTAAATCACCATTACCTTCTCCTACATATCTACCATTTGCATCATAATAATTTGCTTTTCCACCTTTTGAACGTAAAAGTGCAATGATCTCTTGGCGAAGTGGACTAGTATTATAATCACGATATGCCCAGTCCAGGGGAGTGGATCCCACCCCCTTCTTATTAATGCTATCAAGAGTCATATGAGTTAATAACAATTCAATCAACTCAGTATTCGTTCTGTTATTACGTGCTGCTAAATGTAATGCATTCCATCCATTACTAGTTGCAATATTAGGATCAGCTTCACCTTGTTCAATCAAATATTTCACTACTTGGAAATGTTCTTTCCAGGCTGCTGCCATTAAAGGTGTACATTCACCACCAAGACTATTTCTACCGACTTGACTCACCATATCTTTCAATGTCATATCATCTCTGTAGCCATTCACATCACGATTAGTAATATATTTGTGAAAAGGATGAAGATTCATAAATAATTCTACATCATCCATACGTCCGTATTGACATGCACATACGATAGGTGTCCCTTGTGGAAACTCTCTTTGATATCTTGCAATTAATAAATATAATCTTTTCGCTAGATGTGTTAGTAGTATCTCATTTATACTTCTTCTACCGTCAAAACTTAGACTCAATGCTATATCACGTACACGTTCAAAATCATCTGATCCAAATGCTTTTCTACATTGCTGTATTAAAGAAGATCGTTTCACATTACATAATGTTTTAATGTCTAAATATTGTAATATATTTAATAAGATCCCGCAAGCAGATTCAAATCCAGCTGGTAAAACTAATATACCAATCTTAATAGGTGGTGGTGCCCTTTTTTGTTTTAACCCTTCAATCGTTGATGGTTTTAATCGCTTTGCAGGTGGTGGATTGGTTGTTAATGATGCCATCGTATTATATCGTCTTTCTGTTTAATTGTTCACTTTCTTCAAATATATATGTCGTAGATATTCCTTTAGTATTGTTTGTTATTCTTAGTTATATTTATATGTATTTTATTAATTTGTTAGTTCGTTCATTCAATTCATTCAAAAAAAAAAACACCTTTGAAAATAATCGAAAATATATTGAAAGTGAGCCCCTGTAACCACGCACATACACACACTTGGAAAACGTAAAAAATATTGTTGTAAATGTAAAACAAAATACGTTCTTAACTTATTAAAATTTTTAATTGAATTACACACTTATAAACTTAGAGTTCTCCACCACTACGTACAAATTACGTCATTAATACCCCACACAAGTCTTCCTTTTCGTGTTTCTCATCTAAATACATGGTGGTATCATATCATTTTATAAAAAAAGAAGAATTTTTATGATCTAATTATTTGATTGCACCTAAACACATGATACTATTAATACGCTCCACTCCACAAACACGGTGCAGGTAGAGCGCTCTACAAACACAGTGCAGGTAACACATGGTGCAGGTAGAGCGATCCACAAACACGGTGCAGGTAACACACATGTTGCAAGTAGCTATATCGTTTCCTTTGATTCTTTTTTCACGATAACTGCGTCATAACCATCATCGTCTTCTTCTTTTTCCAACAAATGATTATTATTATCTTCATTTATCTTCTTCTTGTTTTTGATGTTATTAATAATATTATCTGTTGTAGTTGTTGCGGGATAAATTTTTTCATGTGAACGTGGTATCATACGTTTAATCGATTGTAATGGTGAAGATGATGCATTCTTCTTCATATTACCATTTTTTGAAGCATCTTTCATTCCTTCTTCCTCATCTTCATCACTGCTACTACTACTACCATACGTAATACCATCTTTCTTTGTCTTATTATTATCTCTCTTTTTTTTTTCATCATGCTCCTTCTCTGCGTCATCTTTTGATTTCCAACTTAAGGCTAATATACCACTCATTTCAAATAATACACCAATAGGAAAAAATACAGGGTGAAATGCATTATATTCTTGAAAATAAATAGCACCACATGTAACACCAACCATCAACAACAACGTATTATACGTTGGTAAAAACTTTATCGCATTATATTTTGCTAATCCACGATTTAAATATGATAATTGTCCGATGGCCAATGTAATTACAAATAATAAACATATCCATAACAATGGATTTGCAAATTCATTTACATGAACTTTTCTTGTTTTAGTTATTTGGATTGTCGTTGTATTTACCATTTCTTTTTCAATATAAGTTTCGTCATATCCTTCAAATGTATTTTTTGTTAATTCGCCAACCATTTTAAATACCATTATTTGCAATGCACCAAGTGCTGATGGAATATATGCTAATATAGGTATTTTTAATGATTCTGGGAATTGAATATTTCGTTTTATACATTGATTTATAATTATTGTTTCGTAGTGTGTAAATAAAATACAAATTGTAGTTGTTACGATAATAAAAATGATTGTTATGATAATTGGTGGCAACGTATATAAACGTAATAATTCATTAGATGTATATACAGGTGATTTATGCGTACCTGTGAGCGTTGATATAAAAACACCAATGGTAATCAAAAATGTTGCAACAATATCTAATCTAGTCAAGCTTTCATTTAAAACTTTCGGTGCTGTAATAATAATAATAATAATACCAATATAAAATGATGGTTAAAATATACCAATATATATATAATTATCGTTATGATCATGTATATAGCAAGTACAGTACATAGTGATTTACATTGTTAGGTTTGTTTTAATTTCTTTTTGGTCGTTTCAAATTAAAAGAGAAGAATTGAAAGCGATTTTCAATATGAAAACATATATATGTGAGATATACTTACCTAAAATCTGTCCAAAAATGACGGTACAGCCTGTACCAACAGGTAATATAATACTTTGTCCAGCATTTGCTAAAGCAATAAAATCAAAAGGTAAAGGTACAAAAACAAGCATAATGAACCCTGCGATGAAGTATTTATTACATGGCATACCGAAACATTTTTTTACATCGTTATCATTATTATCTTGCAACTCAGTCGTTGTTATATTTTCTACTACCTCGTCAACATTGCTAATATTCTGAATATTTCGATTTTCTTCTTCTTTTACATGTGCCATTTTTTGCAATATTAACCCCGTTGTCGATCCGGCAGCTGAAATAATAGTCAACAATACGCCTAATAACCATCCTTCCATATTGAAAGAGTATATGGTACAAAAATGTTATCTATTATTATTGATTTTATCAATGATACAAGAGATATTTAATTATTATTCTGCTTGTATGTATATACGTGTAAATTCCTGATTTATAGTGTATGTATGTTACGTATGTATCATATCTATTATTATTATTATTATTATTATTAATTATTATAGTATTATAGTCTATAGTCTATAGTAGTCTGGTATTATTATATAAATAGTAGGGTTATAGTAATAGTGGTTAAGAATTAAGATATTATTATTACCACAAGCTTCTAACTTCTTTTTCATTTGTTAGTAGTGTTATTTTATTTTCAACCATAACAAGTCTTCTATGTTTTAATAGAAAATCAAAATGTCATATTTGGGTAGTATAATCATACAATTAATGGAAAATATATGGAAAAGTATTATTATATAAATAGACCCAACATACTTTACAAAACATTGATGCATTATAATCAATCTAACTAATAAAATCGGGTATTCAAGAATATGGACAAATATAAGAAATTTCTTAAGTTCTTCCTGTTTGCCCTTCTGTTGTTTTTTTTGCACCGTCACACCTTGCAAAAGCACAATAGCATGTACTGCTAGATGCTGGTGTTTTTTCTATACTGTTTATGTATTAATACGTTTCTAAAATAAAAAAGGCTGTCGTCAGCTGTGAGGTATAGCAGGTACATAGCATTATGCGATCAAAAATAGATACATCATACATACATAAAAACAGTATGATACATCATTATATTATTTATTATTACTACAAAAAAGGCATATAATATATTAAACATTACGCTTCGCTCCACAAACACCGGTGCAGATAATCACGCATCACTCCTCAAACCACAACTGTTAATATGCAAACTATGACTTGGTGGCGTCCAATGTCCTATATCTTTACCACCATCTTTATTTTTACCATTTAAATCTTTCTTTTTATCTTGTACAAATGCAGCAACTGCAATACGATAACATTTAGTTTCTCGTAAATTATCCAATTGAAATACCGTTTTAGGACCAGAGTAAACGGATACACCATCTAATAATAAATTGTAGTATTTAGAGCCTTTATAAGGCTTCCATTCAACTAGAACACTAACATCTAATTTTGCACCTCGCTTTTGAACAATCCATGGTGTCAAAGGACTTTCCCCACCAGGCTTTGTTAAATTCATCAATTTAATACGTAATGGTGTATGACCGGCAGCCATATATTGTTGCCGTGATTTTTTAGAAGCAATTTTCGTTGGCATGGCCTTGTCCATCTTCGTATCCAATTTAAGACCATCTTCAAAATGTTCTCGTCCCGCTTTTTTATTGGCATCATTACCTGGTAATGCATAACGTGCTTTTTTCTTTTTGTCACAATCACACCCTGGTTTTGGTGTATATATATAATTGTTGCGCTCTGCTAAAGGCATTTGCTCTTTTGTTAAATAATCATCAAAATATGGATGTCGAAGTGCATGTAATGGATTTTCTTGGTAATATCCATTTTTCATTTTTGTACATAAATCACGTCCACGCAAATCAAATGTTGCCATGTGGGATGCTACGTATCCACATAATACTATTGCTACATCCGTTAAATCGTCATTCCATGGTAAATTTGGGAACGTATATCCTTTTTTCCAAAATTCAATGTTTTTCTTTTTCAATACGGCAGTGCCAAAATTATGTAATTTTACTTGCATGCCATCTACGGAATCTGCAGGTATGCACCATGAAGTTCGTATTTTAGTATCAGATGCAGATGGATCGGTTGGATCAATTTCTCCCATTTTATTCGCCGGTGCCTCAGCTGGAGTAGGCGGTTGCTGGTCCGTGTTTTCTACACTAGCACTACCAATACCTTTTCTCCTATTCTTATCAGGATCCACTTTACCATCTCCTTTATCAACTTTATCCCCTGAACTACATACATTGGATGGTAATTCATCTGCCGGCACTGTCTTCACAACACCACCAACACATCGATGTTGGATATTTAACATGGCAATTTCTGCTGCTGATTTTGGCGGTGGCTTATCAGGATCCACGACTATACGATTTGGTTCATTCAAACCATGCATTTCAAAAATACTTGTTTCTAAAAAGGAAGTTGCAGCATTGTTTTTCCCTTTCGCTTTCTCGCCGCTGCCATCACCACTTCCACTTCCATCGCCACTACTTTTTGATTGTTCATGACTTGTTGCTTTTTCTTTTGGATCTCCATTATAAGATGGAATATCTACTTTACTACTAGGATTACCACAACCATCACCACTCAATACTAAATCATTTAATTTATAACACCAATATTTACGAACACCTTTCGCTTCGCGTGGATATTGTTTCAATCGTATATTTGACATTGTTAATAAATCATTGTGGTGCAAACCATATGCGTGGTTACCAACACCAAGTCCATGAATTAATTGAAACGTTATACCACGTACCCATTCATTATCTATGGCAAATCCTTTAAAACCATCTAAATAAGCTTCTAAATCAGTCGATATAACTTCCGTAATTGTTCCCATGTACAGGGATGAAAATGCATCGCCGTCACTTTTCATTTGGCTAATAGTTGATACGGTAGTGCCAGTGACTTGAAATGGTGGTAAAATTCCATCTTGCAATCCTTCCTTAGCTTGTTTTGGTGATGCTCTAAATTTTACTGGCAAATCTAAACAACGGAAAGTACCAAGTAATTGGGGAAAATGAGGCGTTGCATCGATTCGTACTAAGCGTGTTAAAAATGATAGATAAAATGGTTCTCGATATCCTCGATGGGAATACATATTATAATCCACTTGTTTATTTGTTTTTTCATCTACGGAATATGGTGTCAATTTTGGTGCTATCGTCGCTTTCATCGTCGCTTCAAATCGATTGAAACGATGGTTTGGATACGAGGCACGATTGATATCATGCCTCCATGCATCAATTCCATAATATCCTGGTGTTGGCGGTCCTTCACCAGGTTCACAAAAATAATACAATTTATATTCCCTAGTGCAATTTAACATTAAACATTTCCTAGCAGCAACGCCAGTTTTACCAATACGCTGTTGATTTTCTTCATCCAATTCATTTGCACGGCATCCAAGTAAATTAATGGTTGATTTTGTAAAGGCATTGTTTGGGCTGTTAAATTCCAATATATGCGAATTTTCCGGAATACTTAAAAATCGTAATTTATAAGATGCATCATCCAAACGTAATTTTAAATGACCTTGCCGTGGTTTTATAAGAGTGGTAGTTAACCCATTGTTTTGTAAACATTTACTAACTTGACAATTCAATACGGATGCTTCTACACCCGTAATAGACGTATCTGCTACTTCGGCATTGTATTCAACGGAACCACCACCACTTGCATGATCCCCGTAGATAACATTTGCATTTGTCACTGTTTCTAATAAACATGCATTTCCTTGCACTTTTGCAAGTGCTTGTTTTTCCATTATATTACGCAACTCAGCATTTTGCTGATCTAATTTTTCTACTTCCACATCGTTCTCCAAACTTGATGTATATTTTGGTTTGGTAAAACGTGTCCATCTCCCATCGACATAGGCAGCGACTTGAAACACGTAGCATTTCTCCGCCGTAAGCCCAGTTTGTGAATAACTTTTTTGTGATCCAGAATAGACGGAGACACGATCCATTAATAAATTATACAAACTTGGTAACTTGCCAGGTGGTGGATCCCATGCCAAGGTAATGGAAGTGCTATCCCGCCGTGTAATACGTAAAGATACTGGACCTTCCTCTGGTGGAAAAACGGGAAGATCTTTGGTCGGGGTGACAGGTGTTGCTGTATCTTCAACAGCACTATTTAAAGGACGTATATTATCTGGAAAAACACGTCGAGGTTCGGTTACTGGATTCTTTTGCGTTTGATCCTGTACACTGGAAGGGACATTATTGTTTTTTACGCCATGATTAAATTTAGTGTTATCTTTCTCATTTGCGTCGCTTGGCATTGTACTAACTGGATTGTTTGCATTGGCCTCTTGCTGTTGTAATATTTTTTTCTGATTACTACGTAATAATGTTTTTTGATTATTAATACGACGACTATTAGTATTTGTTGATAATAATTTATCATTTTTATTATTATGTTGTATCGTGGTTGATTGAAAAGAACGTCCATATGTAGTATTAGGTGAATTGATTATCAATAATACCATGATACATATAATGTATTTTATCATGTTTGATTTGCTTATTGTCAACCTGCCCCGTGTTTGTGGAGCGAAGCGTATTTTCATCTGTTTCTTTCGAGGATGTTGGCTTTATTATTCTACAATGTTTTCTTATTGGTTTATAATAATCCCAATAAAAATAATAAAAAAAAATTGGTTTAAATTGATTTAATAATAATTTCTTACAGAAAAGAAAAAAAACAAACCAAAAAAAAACCAAACAAACAAAAACACACACACACCAAAACTTATACACCGAGAATAAATATATCTATCTATAAAAATGGTGGTCTTATTAAAAATTACGACAAAGAGAAACACACAATATGTTAAGTTTTAGTCTTAATGTTCCTATTCTTTTGTAAGTAGTAATTACTTTTTTATTTCATATATTGATAATTGATTTTGATGTATCGAGTATGTATATTTGATAGTGATATATGTTGTATGATAGTATGATACTCGAGTCATCAAAGGAAGAATAAGAAATATATTGGTCCCCTACTTTTCATTTCTTTGTTGGCTTTTGCTGGGCACTTCGTCGGTCGTCGGGTTCGGGATAGGGTTGTCGGGTTCGGGTTCGGGATAGGGCAACTGTAAGTACAGTGGACAGGTTTTTAATAGTACTAACACAGGCTTGTAGATAGGATGCAAAATATGTATAGTAAGAAGGCATATTTTAACTTGTAAAAATTAGAAAAACCGCCTCTGCTTCAAAAAGGTGATTTTTCATCCCGATTACGGCTGATTTACATGCTATTCCTATGCTATTTTGTGAAAAAAAAAACTGTAAGTACAATACACATATGCACAAATGTTACAATATAACTTCGTCACAGCATGGATAGATAGGATGCAAAATATGTATAGTAAGAAGGCATATTTTAACTTGGCTCAAATAACTTTTTCTCTAAGTACAATATACAAGCTTTTTAATAACACCTACATAGTATAATTGATAGGATGAAAAATAGTATAGTAAGAAGGCATATTTTAACTTGACATCAAATAACTTTTTCTCTAAGTACAATATATAAGCTTTTAATAACACCTACACAGTATAATTGATAGGATGCAAAAATAGTATAGTAAGAAGGCATATTTTAACTTGGCTCAAATAACTTTTTCTCTAAGTACAATATACAAGCTTTTAATAACACGTACATAGTATCATTGATAGGATGAAAAATAGTATAGTAAGAAGGCATATTTGGTAAAAAAGGTTGCATTCATAAAAAAAGATACTCATACATTTATTAATAATTGAAAGATATATTATAGGAGGTGCTTGGAAAGGAAATAGATGAGAGGGAGAAAGGGTGGGAAAAAAAAAAAGACAAAACAAAATATAGCACCTCACCACGTTTCATATATATATATATATAATTACGATAAGATAATAATAATATAATCATACATATATACAGAAGATAATAATAATATTATTATTTTTATTTATCTATCCATTTCGATCATCATGGGAAATGTATGTTGTCCAACTAATAATTCACAAGCTATGAAAGAATTAAAAGAAGAGGATGATAATAATAATGGAAATGATGGTACTACTAATAACAAGAGCAAGAAATCATCACCAAAAACATCGTTTCGTCAACGTAGTTCATCATACAATAAAATGCAAGATGAAATATCAAATACAGTTAATATATTACCAACAAATACAAATAACAAGAAAAGCAATAACAATAATATTAATGATAATAATAATAATAATAATAATGCAGCAGTAGCGACAACAACACCTACCATCCCAACAACGCCAAATAACAAAGAAACAAAAGATTCTTCAACAACCAGTAATGCTAATAACGTTAACAACAACAACACATCAATACAGTCAAATCCACAACGAAAACAATCAATATCTAAATTAGAACATGTTGGAAAATATGTTATATTAGAAGAATTAGGACATGGTTCACAAGCAGTTGTTCATAAATGTGCAATTAAAGAAGAATATAAAACATATATGAATTTAAAATATCCTACTTCAGCAAAAAAAAACAAAGATAAACCATCATCATCAAATGGTAGTAATGACAACAATAACAAAACAACAAAAGTACCAACATGTAATTTTTATGCATTGAAAATTGTAAAAAAAAAAAGTATTTTAAGACGTCGTAAACGTCATAAAGCAATGTTAGATTCACCAAAAACGCATGATAAGATCAAAAGAAAGATTGGTAAATATGGATATGCAACTGGAAAAATAGCAAAAGAAATTGCAGTGTTAAAACGTTTAGAGCATGAAAATATTGTAAATGTTATTGATGTATTAGATGACCCAGATCAAGATAAATTATACATTGTTATGGAATATTTACCATCTGGTGCATTATTACCAGATTGGAAAGAAGGCGAAAGTAATGAGAAATTAACACCATTAAGCGAAGAGACTGTACGTGTTATTTATCGTGATATTGCACTTGCAATGTTATACATGCATACGCATAATGTTGTACATCGAGATATCAAACCATCAAATATCTTAATGTCAACATCTAATGTTGGCCATGGTGGTGCAAAGTTAGCTGATTTTGGTGTAGCACATATATTTGCTGATGATAATGAAAATTTGGAAGATTTAGAAAGTTTCGTACATGAACCATTAGTAGGAACACCATTATTTCGACCACCAGAAAGTTTCAGTCCTGAATCAATGCGAGCATCGGTACGATCATTAAGTGTTTCATCCAAGGATATTAATATGGAATTGATTGATGAAGATTTAACAACTGACAACGATAGTGATGGTGAAGAGGAGGAGGATTTGATTTCTAATAACAACGGAAAGAACGGTAGTACGTATAATACGACAGAAGAAAACAAGACTGATAATAGTAGTAGTAGTAGTCATAGTAGTAGTAATAACCAAGGATCAAAAAAGCAACAACGTATATCATCTTTGATTTTAAAACAACAAGGTCTCGGTGATGTATGGTCATTTGGTGTCTCCTTGTACTTAACTGTCATGGGACGACCACCATTTTCTGGGAAGACATATGATGAATTAGAACATAATATTAAAACAAAACCTATATTATTTAATTTTGAAAATGCACCTACCATATCAATTGGTTTGCAACAATTTTTGAAAAAAACATTGGAAAGAAATATTTCAAAACGTCTTACTAGTGAAGATATTATGAATGATCCATGGATATCAATGGATGGTATCTTACCAACCTTAACATTATCACGTCAAGAATCTGAACCGTTTGATATTGAAGAGAAAGAAATAAACGAAGCATTGACATTAGTTATGCGAACAATGGAATTTGTTAGTTTTAGCTCGACGTGGTTAATGCATGCGAGAAGGGAAATAAAAAAACACCATAAAACATGATAATGATACAAATAAAACGCGTGATGTGTGATGTGAGTTGGTTGTAATTGGACATTTTTGTTGGTGTGGGTGGAGTGGGACACTTAGATTTTAACCATATCACATTTCAATTAATCAATACATTTTTGGGTGCATAAAAAAAATAGTGAAATATACTCGTATGATAATATATTAGTAAAATTTTAAAGTAAAAATTAGCCGCACGAATATACGAATATATATCGGACATCGGAGACATATTTATAGTATCAAAAAATTGCAGAAATGGCAGAAGCAAATAATAATGATGAAAAAGCAAATATGGAAGTCATGATTGAAGAAAAAGAAGCAGTTGTAAAACAATTGAAAAATTCATTAAAGGAAAAAGAAACGGTTTGTAATCAATTATCATTGGAAAAAGAAAAATTAGAAAATTATGTGAAACAAGCATTAAAAGCAACGAAAATGAAATATAAAGTAGCTGCACAAAGTTTAAAAGAAAATATTTTAAAAAAAGATGAAACAATTGTACAATTATCAAATAAAGTGGAAGTATTAAGTAGGAATCGGGAACATATGAAACAACAACATTGTACAGAGGAACGTTTAGTAATGAGTGCATTGTATGAAGTTGGTTTGGAAATGCAACGACGTATGGTAACAAATGGTGGTGTCAGTGGCAATGTTAGTGGTCCAAGTAGTAATAATATGAGCAGTTGGTTGAATAAAACGTAGAGCAGCAAAGCGTTCGTAAAAAAGATTTTTTAAAACGAAGTAACAAAAGTTCGTCAACACACATATACATAATATCATTATTTTCATACTTCGTACATTTTATTATTGTTTTTGTACTGTTCTCTCTGTTTTATCTCATATTTTTACACGCACACAAACAAAAAAAACAAAATCCCAAAAATCCCACCACACAGCAAGATTTAGTGGCCACAATGTAAGTCAAATGCCTTCAACGTGTTGTAAGTCAGGGAATACAACGACATTTGGAAACTCGAGGTGCAAGATTTTAGTATCAATATAGCGTGGCCAGAAATGTAAGTCAAGATGGCCTTCATAACTGTTGTAAGTCAGGGAATACAACGACA
>Ga0099797_100922_pt1 | contig 17095 bp, 25 predicted proteins | sample Uncmet_Sort48C_1_FD_89871 | JGI IMG/M metagenome (GOLD analysis project Ga0099797, IMG submission 89871) | Marine eukaryotic communities from CALCOFI LINE 67, Pacific Ocean - C012_Sort48C_1 | ecosystem: Environmental > Aquatic > Marine > Oceanic | place: Pacific Ocean: Monterey Bay | collected...
TTCAATTATATTTGGACTCAGATAACAAATGATTTATGATGGAAGGTTAGGAAATCAGTTAGTGGAAGCTGTTGACGCAGTTGACGACTTGAAAGACTTCACTTTGAAGGAAGAGGCTGATGCGAATTTCACTTTTTACGATGACTTGTCAGGAAGGGAATTACCGAAAGATTTGACAATGAAAGCCATACAAGCCGAAATGAAACAAGTTTATGCACACCGGATTTATGATAAGGTTCCATTGCAACAATGTTATGACATCACAGGAGAAGGGCCCATAGGAACCAAGCGGTTAGAGATCAACAAGGGAGACGAAGATGAATATAATATCAGAGCACGATTAGTGGCATAGGAATTCTCCAAAGGAAAATTAGAGACAATATTTGCAGCAACGCCACCATGCGAAGCCAAGGCAGTACTTATGTCTTTAGCCGTTACGGAAGGAATTGGTATGGACCTGGGTGGCATTATAAATTGGATTTCATTGATATCAAGAGGGCTTACTTTTACACACCTGCCAAACGGAATGTATTTATCAAACTGCCAATGGAAGACTACGAAGAAGGAATGTGCGGGAAATTGGGGAAATCAATGACATTATGTACGGAACGAGGGACGCTAGCTTGAATTGGGAGGAGGAGTACATCAGATTTATGGAGAGCATGGGATTTATAAAGGGACTTTTAAGTCCATGTTTATTCTATCATCCCGGGAAGGATTCAAGGGTAGTGGTGTACGGGGGCGACTTCACGATCTTAGGATTTGAACATCATACAGATTGGTTCAAGGATGAAATCAAACGAGTTTATGAAATCGATTTTAAGGCTCGCTTGGGACCGAACGAGGGGGACACGAAAATGATAAGGCTCTTGAATAGAATTATTGAATGGAAGCACAACGGCATTTATATGGAAGCTGATCCACGGCACGCTGAAATAATGGTAAAACATTTAAATCTTGAAGGATGCACACCGCTGGCTGCGCCGAACGAGAAGATCAACCCGAAGCACCTGAGTGACGAGGACATTAAGGAACTTAGCCGAGAAGATGCCAGTGCGTACAGGGCCTTAGCTGCGAGAGGGAATTTTTTATCAATAGACCGAAGTGACATTAGGTATACCGTCAAAGAATTGGCGAGGCGAATGTCGAAGCCGAGGAACATAAACTATAGGCAATTGGTACATTTTGGAAGGTGTTTAAGTGGCAAAATGAGAGTGGTGAACAAATCTAATTATCAAAAGAGCTTCAAAATTATGGACATTTGGACTGACACAGATCGCGCAGGTTGTTTAGAGACAAGGAAATCAACGACAGGTGGCGTAGTAATGATGTTAGGGGATCATTTATTGAAGCATTGGTCAAGCAGACAAACAATCATATCTTTATCTTCAGGTGAAGCGGAATATTACGGATGCGTTCGAGCGGGATCTCAAGCACTAGGTTTTCGAAGCATGATGAACGATTTAGGGGTGACTGCAAAACGAATTAGGATACAGACGGATGCAAGCGTGGCGAAGAGTTTGTCGTCAAGGAGGGGACTGGGAGGAGTTAGGCACATACAGGTGAATCAGTCATGGCTTCAGGAGAAAGTAAAGAATGGGACAATCGAAATTGAAAAAGTTATGGGAATAATACATAGGGCGGATGCGCTTACGAAGCCCAAGGATGGAAGCGCAGCTTGCAACAGCATTTAGATTGGATGAGTCAGAACTTAACGAAAGGCAGACACGAATTCGCGCCGAAGCTATCCAACAATGATCAATTGAATGAGGCTTACGAGGAAGATGAGGAGGAATAGTGGCGATAATATGGCGCAACTGGTTGGGGAAACTGGGAATTCTTCATTCTTGTCGAGTGAGCTGGGTGATTAGCCTTGCACTAGGAAATCTTCTGAACAGTGAACAGCCTAGAAGTGATCTCATGAATGATTAATCTTACAGTGAATGGCTTTGCCATAGTCTTATGAAGCATTTACGCAGACGGAAACCCAACAAGAAGTTTAGGGGTATGTATCCCTCACCGGCAGCTCGAGCCGGGTCGAGGATGATGTCGATGGCAGTACTGCCAGACGCATGAATTAATGATCGGAGTGGAGCTCCGATCAAGGAGGGGTGTCAATATTATACCCTCCCTTGCATGTCTGGGCAGTCCGTTCAGTTAGACTCATTGAGCCATGCACACGCATTGGCTCAAGACGCGGTCGTGTTTGACAGTGTCTTTTTCGATTTAAATTACACATTGCCTGAAACAGACTTAAGGGATATCCACAGAAATCGACATAGAATGCAATTAATACGGTTGATGGAGTGAATTAAGCAATACTTTGGTGTTCTGGAGCTTTACAAGTGGTTTGCCACAAAAACACGTTTTCGGCATTGAAAATCAAATATTATGGTCAGATTTTGTTTTGGGTGCGTTTTTCGAAAATATTTTTGTTCCGAAGGGCTGGCAAAACAACTCCACGAAATGGAAGCAGTCCAAAGATATTTGGGTTTTCATATACAATAAAATAGGGTCTACCCATTTTTACATGCAACTTCGATGCAATAAACACACCAGATGCATTCAAACACGGCTCCGACTTGTTTTGAAGGGCTCCGGGGCCGGAAAATAGTGTTTAGGGACCCGGGGCGGGAAAATGGGGTTCAGGTGTTGCTTAATTTAGTCCGGCAGCCATATATATATATATTCGTATACATAATCAAATCATTGTATGTATGAGTTCATATGACTGTATATATATATATATATATATATATATATATATGTTTTTTTATTGGATGAAGGATGTTCACATGGAGTGTAACATCCGTTCGTTTGCCAGACAATTCTGGAGGCGTCTGGATGCTAGAAAAACATGGGGTTGATCTGTTCCGCCTAAGCGGCACATTTCGCCGACTTAGTTTCGGCCCTAAGTGGCCATCTGGCTGCAATTGTATACACCCCCCGGTGTTTAAGAATTCCCACTCTGCTCCGAGAGTTTCAAATTTCTTATTTTTTGGATGTCACGAGAGTCTCAGAGTATTTCTTAATTTCTTGTGGGTTGGATTTGGGTGGTCCGGTCAAAAGTCATTCAGATTCTTAAAAACAATAGGCTTCTTAGGAAAATCATTTGGCTTCGTAAGAAAATCAATGAAATTCTTAAGGAAAGCTTCCGATTTCTTAAGAAAATCATAAGGTTGGTATAGAAAATGCATTGATTTTTATAAAATCGGATGGTTTTCGCTGAAAATACATAGATTTTCTAATGAAATCGGAAGGGTGTTCTTAGAAAATTGATTGATTCTCATCTGAAATCGAACGATTTTCATAGAAAATGTATTGATTTCAAATGAATTCGGATGGTTCTCTTAGAAAATGGATAGATTTTCGTATGAAGGCGGAAGGGTTTCTTAGAAAATGCATTGATTTTCATATGAAGTCTGATGGTTTTCTGAGAAAACGAATTGATTTCTTATGAACTCGGATGGTTTTCTTCAGAAATCCTTTGAGTTTCGTTTGATTTTCTGCAGAAAATTATTGCTACGGTTGACTACTGCAAAGTTGCAACGTAGTCACTCCCTGCCGAGACTCTGGCCAAGGATTTAAGAAATGACCCCTCCGAGAGTCTCATTTCTTAAATTCCTACTTCTTAAAGTGCTAGGGTGTGTGTAGATATATATATATATATATATATATATATATATATATATATAGATACTGTATATATGTGTATATATACTTACACATATATATATCATAAGTAAGAACCCTCCAGTCCCATTGAACCAACCTACAGAAGTATATATATATATATATATATATGTATATATATATATATATTTGTGAAAGTGGGTGCATATCACATGTATATTCCTTCCGCCGCTTGCTTGCACCACATCAGAGCACTTGCGTTTGTGCGCCTTTCTGCAGTAGTCTCTGCCTCCCGCGATTGGATAGCATGGCCCAGATGGATTGGGCACCGTTCAGAACAGACAATATTCAGCTGGGTTCCGCAATTGGGGATATGCTGCAACATTCATATTAGTGCACGTTTTATGTGTTTCCTTCATTGTGCATTATGCCGGCCTTAGAGGCTCTAGTTGGGCGGCTAGAAGAGTTCATTATGTTTTTCCTTCTGGATTTGTACACGGCGTTTATAGTTGGTTAATATAGCCATGGGGAGAGCCCTAATCATCGATTGCATGCTGATGTTTCATGCATGCGCATGCAAACACTAATTGTCAGTTTATATTTATATTTTTTATTCAGTTTTCTAATGTACGGGTGGTTTGGTACAAAAGTCGAACCGACTGCACTTCTCTATGGGCTTGCACTGGCTCAAGTTTTGTATAGGGCAGGCACCCTTGATTCCCTCACCCGGCTACTCAACTTGTAAGAGCGCGAAGGCTTCCCAGCTTTCTCAGTCCGACAAGTTGGTGCTAAGGCGACTGTCCTTGTACACGTGTCGGTAGATACAGTTTCTAATTCCTCTACACCAAGGCCGTCCCGGGCTCCAGCAGTGCCTGTCTCCGCAAATGCATTTTTTTCCGGGGAAGGAAATTGGGACGTGAACCAGGCAGCTGATTGGCCTGTTCCGCGAGCCTTCGCTTGTCTGCAGCAGCCATTCAGGAAGGTAGAAATTGGGCAGAAATTGGGCTGAGGTCCACCGAGAGTAGCCGTGGCTTGCTGTCGACCTTGCACCAATGTTTCGGGCTTGGCCTTTTTGGGGAAAGCTTTCTTATATCTCTTCATCCAATAGTCAACTTAGAGTATGCTTTTAAAGAACTAAATCACAGCAGGAATCACTTATTGTATGGGCTTTGTAGCTCTTGCAGAGGATTCTGAGACAATGCCGACACCTCAGGAACAGAAGTTTCGCTCGGCACGTTCACAGGTTGGTATCGATACCCCGAGTTTGTCTTCAACGGCATTTGAGGGTGAAGTGGATGCCGGCCGCAGCATTCTCAATAACCGCGCTAGCACAGCAGCGGTGGACCTACAACTCCTCGGGCCCGAGGTGGCCTCTGGCTTGGATCTCTTGATGCCAAAAAAGGGGATGTCATGCATTACTGGACCAGTGTCACAGTTGGCCGCTTCTCAGGGAATCGCAGCAGGCACCGTCCTTCTGCTCTTCAAGACTCGTTTGCAGGCTCCCCACAAGCCCCTGGTAGAGTCACGCTTCTTTGGACCGGTGATGGCCCCTCCCGCCAATCGTTTTCAGCCAGGGGCCTAAACGCAGGGGCACCAGCAGGTCCAGCACCGCAGAAGCCTTCACCCACGCCGGTGGCACCGCGAATGACTACCTCCACAACCATTACTGAAAAGAAGCACTGGACGGAGTGGCTTGGCGAGTCCTTTGGTACACTCATCGTCATGTGGATAGCAGCCATTGCGGCGGGGGCATTCAGTTGGTGGGCTCTCTTTGGGTCTCTCAATTCGGCGGCCTCAATGCTCTAGGTTGAATTTGTCCAAAGGGCCAGCTTTTGGGCTGTGGAGGCCATTGCGGCGGCTACTAGGCGAGCAGGAAAAACTTGCATCAGAGGAAACAGAACCTGCAGCCAACACCGACGGCGAGGCAGCAGCATGATTGCTTGGAGCTATCTCACACCTCCGATTAGATGGGGGCGGATCCAGCAGACAGTGCCCAGTGGAAAGTCAACACTGGAGCAGTGCCAATGAGGCTACCATGAAGTCTGCGGGCACTTGGACAGACACCCGGTACCATTCTTGCTGCTGTCAGGCCAGCCGCAGCAGTGAACACATGATAAGGCATGACATACCGAAAAGCGCGCAGATGATATGCCACCACTTCCACCACCCAGACGGATGGCTGCCACCACAACTCAGCGACGGTACCATGTGTTACCCAGACATCGACGAGGCCGAGTACACGGCCAATCTGGCCTTCCAGATCGCATTGGTGGTTAGCTTGTGGGCATGCAGAGTGGACGAGGCATCCCTCAGAGTCCCCCAGGGCCCCCCCGCAGTAAGCAGGTCAGGGAACCGCTCAGCTTGGCTGCTGCTCGACCCGCGTGCCAGGAGAAAACAGGCCGGGACACACATGGCATTGGCACTAGGCCTGGATGGCAGCCTAGCCCTGAGAGACAGCAGCTGAGGGATCCTCCCCCGGCTTGGACCCTGTACCGAGAATGACCCCTGTGCCTACAATTCAGTATGCGCAACATATGTGTACTTGGACCCATCCCACCCCGCGCCCCGCCTTCGACATAGCAAGTAGGCATCACTTTCAGGGCCGGTCAGGACGGCAGGGACATAGAATTTCTCATAAAGTATGCTGACGTGCCCCACAAGTCCATGCTGCTGATACAGTTCCATGAGCTTCGCGGCGGACTACTCATGAGCGATACTGTACTTCTGCAGAACGCCGTGTGACGGATATCCTCTTGCTGAATGCTTCGCTCTACGCACAGCATGGGCAGCCAAAATGCATCGGCAGGTGTCCAACACAGCTCGCCAGCCGTGGCTGGATACCACGGACAATTGGGCTGCTGGTTGGAACAGCAGGGGATGCTTCTGTTATCTTCAGCAGAATTGTCCCCGATCTCTCATGGCACCCACCAATATGTGCGAGCATCAAAGTCCGGTGACCCCGATCGACTATACAAGAAACTTTCAAGAACCTTTACCCAGCTCAATACTTCGATGGTTTCAAGTTCCCATTCATTGAGGACATCATCAATCAAGCCCCCTTCACCTCCTACCACGAGTGGCGCGAGGAAGAGGGGCTTGAATCAACTACAGCCAGCGCACATATGACGTTTTCTATGAAGGTCATGCGATTGCGAGGAACAGGACGGGTGCCCAACAAGGTGCGTTCGCATGCAAGGCAGCGCTGCCGCAGCTGCATAGCTTTGACTTTACCGTGCAGGAACACTTCGCCTGCTCGCTTCAGTTGCCTCCCGGCCATTCCCGGTAGAGCAATCAGCTTGCTTGGACCCAGACCTGCGGTATGCTGCGCATCAAGATGCACACCGAGGCGACACAGGCTGTTCGGGTTCTGAAACACAGATGGAGAACAGTCACCAGGAGGCTGCATGCTAGGCAGTCGCCAGAAATACGCCAAGCAAAACAGATGCGAGACATCGGACTGATCCCGCTGGTAGGGTTGCTGGTTCACTGGCCAGACGCCACCTATGGTCTTCACCTGGTTCAGGGCTTCCCCACCGTAGGACACTGCCTGTTGAGCGAAGTCTTTGCATGGCGAGAGGTCCCCTTGGCAGCAAGGAAAGACATCTTCCAAGGGTCAGAGGAGAACAACCGCGCTATTGTTACAGCTATGAGGCCGGGCAAAGATGATGGTGTCATCTTGAGCACCAGCATAGAGGACTTTGAGAAAGGTTTCGCAAGTCGCCCCTGACGAGAAGGCAGCTGCTGAACTACGTGGGGCATAATCAGTACAGGCTCATTCGCAGGGTTGTGGTCATCCAGTCCAGAGGAAAGCAGAGGATCATCCACGGGCCATGGATGATCCTCGCCATCCGCATCCATGCGCCATGGACCATGGCGCACGAGCAGGAGGCCAGAGCGATGCAAGCACCGATGAAGAAAAACTACGACTTCGCTGCGCGCTGAAGCAAGCTGCACACCTGGCTCAGGTTGTTCAGGCCCACAATGACACAGATACTAACTGGCCATCCGACGAAATCTACACCGCAGAGGAGGATCGTCCAGATGCATACAGGCACACTCCAATGAAATCCGAGGAGGCCCGGGGATGTGTAGTGGCGCTGAATGCTGCCAAACGCAGTGACCTCCTGTAATAGGTGGCCACGAATGGCCGAGGCCGTATCCCGGTGGCTACGCACCATCCACTTCTCCATTTACTTTGACGATGGAACCTTGCAAGACTGGAAGTCTACGGCACGTCAAGCCGAAGCCAATCTGGCGGAGCATTTGGACCTGCTTGGATCTCTATGGGCAGAGGCCAAAAAGCAGGAGTGCTTAAGCAACAGCAACGTGCTGGGTCTGGAGCACAGCGTTGGTGCTGCACACAGCGGCGTCATGACCGTTTGGCCTAGGACAGCACCCATAGAGAAGGCAAAGCACATCATGCAGCAGGGCAGCACCCACGGCTTCCAGAGAGGGATTGCCTCAAAGCTACGTGGCCACACAAACTTTCTCCAAGGCGGCATGTTCCGCCGGATAGGAAGATTGGGACTTAGTGCTATCAGAGACAGGCAGTCAGATCGCATCAACACTAGTATGACCCTGCAGATGAGGCGGGCCTCTGCATTGCTACACGACCTGTTGCGCATTCAGCTGCAACGAGAGTACCAGTTGTTTGCGGCGAACATCAAAAGAATTGTATAGTGGCTTCAGACGCAGCAAAGGATAATGACAGAGGGAGAGCAGGATTCCTTCTGGTACTGTACCCAGGCCATCAGGATGAAGGGCGACTGGGAAGAATGCTGCGCATCCCGCGCGAGGTGTACGTGCTGTGCGTCGAGCAGAGGGCTTACGTCGCACAGCTGGAACTTCTGGTGGTCCTAGCGGTAATGTTACACTTCGCTCCCATTGTCAGGGAAGCCAGAGACTCTGGCTTATTGACAATGCAGCCGCCCTGATGGCCTTAGTAATTGGGCAAAGCGAAAAGGCCGCGTTGAGCGTCATGGCTCAGTTCGTGTGGATCGCTAGTTTTACATTCAGATGGTTCCCTGACTTCGAGTATGTCGAAGCGAAGGCGAACTGGACAGAGGAGATATGCAGAGAGGGCTTGGCAGGCAAGTGGGCGCGGCTGGAGGGGTTACACGTCGGCATCTGCACGTTTGTGTGCCAGTCAGTGCACCTGCCCTGTCCAGGGCTTGTTCAGATATGTACCTTCCTTCAAGGTAATAATGCCTGCAAGACTCCCCCCAGTTACCCGGGGTATTTCCTAGGGTCGCTGAGCCCTACTCAACAGGTGTTGGCGATGCTCGCGGGCTTGCTCCAGGGTCCAGGGGAGTACATTGGGGTGTTTCGAGCGGGCACACGCTGTGGACCCCCCAAGCACGAAAATTTAGGGTACACCAACATTCAATCCCCGTAGTGAGGGAGATCCTCTGGCGACCCCAGTTAGAGCAGCACAAGCCGATTTAGTGGAGCACGTGGCTTTGAGTGTCAGCTGATAGTGGTATAGGTGGCAATGCTCCTCCCCCCCTCCTTCTCCATAGTTCAAGGTGTATAATGCTCTGCGTTGGAACGGGAGGTGGCATATTTCCATCTACTGTGAAGGGGGGGAAGTGAGATGCCGCATGAATCATTTGGCTCAAGCATGAGCAACCAGCTTGTTTGCATGATCCCTGTTGCGCTTCCCAAGACCCATCCACCCTGACCCATGCTTGCCAACCCAACGGCAGACACTCGGACTTTGTGCCCACATAGGGAGCAAGCCCAGGGCCTGGTGGATAACCGTTTAGTGGGGTTTAAGTGGGATGTTGTTACCGCCTGCGCAAAGTCTGTTCTTCGACAGGTTTGCTGCGTCTGGCCACTGACGTCTGCATCAAGATCTACCCGAGTCTGTGCGATCTTTCTCTTTCCGTTGATAGAACCGTTAGTGGTGCATGTGGCGGACGTAGTGAGTCCCCATAATGACCTCAGGTGCACGACGTGCAGTGGGCACTATCGCGGTTGGGGCTACCCTGCAGGAGGTAGTCGGGGGCCTCAGCTTCACGGTAGATGTGCGCTCCAGTCCTTACTCTTGCCGGCCCAGCGCGCCAATCCCTACTCTTGCCGCCCCAGCCATACCCGCTGTATCTCTTACAGGTGTTTTTTGTTTTCGAGCGGGTACCCTTAAGATCGTTTGAGGCAAATAACAACCTATAGGCAATTTTTGCCTTATAAGGCTATTTTTGCCTATAGGCAAAAATAGCCTTTTTTTTTTTGTTTTTTTCGAATAGCCTAAAATAGGTTATTCGAAAAAATAGCCTAATTAGTCTATTTTTTTTGACAACCTAAAAAGTAAAATAGGTTATTCCAGATTGCCTAATTAGGCAATTTTTTTCGAATAGCCTATTTTAGGCTATTTTGCAAATAGCCTAAAATAGGCTATTCGCCCCGAATAGCCTATTTTCGGCTATTTGCAAATATCCTAAAATAGGCGATTCGCCCCGAATAGCCTATTTCAAAATAGTCTATTCGGCTCGAATAGCCTATTTGTGTTTTTCAAGCAATAACTAATGTGAACCAAATACAATATTTTCGCTTCATGGAAACTTAATATCCGATACAGAAAACGAGTTGTTATGTTAGTATTTGCACATGCATTGCCTCTTGTCTTGTCTTTTGCGATTGCCTTTTTTTGTCTTACATTAGCAATGGTCTTGGAATTGTATGTCGTGCTTTTCATGCATTGCTTCTCGCCTTGTCTTTAGCATTCGCCTTCTCTGTCTTATATTTGCCTTTGTGTGTCTTAAATTTGCAATGTTGTGTGGTGCTTTGCATGAATTGCCTCTTGCCTTTTGTCTTTGGTGCTTGCCTCATTTGTCTTACATTCGCCTTTGTTTTGCGGTTGGGTGTTGTGTTGTGCATGCAGTGCCTCTTGCCTTGTCTTTTGCAACTAACTCGGTTGTCTATCAATTGTCATTGTGTTGCAGTTGTGTGTTGAGCTCGCATGCGATGGTTTTCGTTTTCCACTTGCCTTATATTTTGTAATATTTGCCTGTGTGTTGCCGTTCATTTTCTGTACTTTATCATTCGTCTTGTATGTTGGTTTGTTGTATAGTACTTTGTTGTGTTCCTTCTGTCTTGCACCACTCGTCTTTTATATATTTTGCTGTGTCTTGTATCTTAGAAAATTTGCTGAAAACTAGATCAGTCAAAAGACCACATGCGCCACACTTGATCAGTCAGAAGACCACCTGCGGCAAAATAAATCAGTCAGAAGACCACATGCAATGCAAAATAGATCAGTCAGAAGACCACATGCTGCACACTTGATCAGTCAGAAGACCACATGCTATACAAAATAGATCAGTCAGAAGACCACATGCAATGCAAAGCAAACACTTTCAACCACATGCTGTGCAAACCAATTTGCAAACATATCGATGCATGGCACACGCAAGACTGCACCTTTTTTAAAGACCCGGTGCATGAGTCTTTCGATATAAAAATGCTCATGCAAACCCATCCCTGCATGAGTCATTCGCCTAATTTAAAAAATGCACATGCACACCCCGTTAAAACAACTACTTGGCGGCAATTGCCCTTAAATACTTTGCAGGATTGGTGAAGCATAAATCCAAAGCATGCAAGTACCGCACCAAAGTCTTCAGACCCACTTGCCATGGCTGTGTTCCCTTCGCACTTGCTAATGCCAAGACTCTGCACTTGCCCATGAAATCCTCGCCCATGTAGCACCAAACTGCCCGAGGATTCATGCTCCTTCGTTGTAAAACTATCGGGGAACCTATTTTGGGGTGGTCAGGATCAGTGTGTAGTTTTGAAAGCCGAAAAGTGTACATCAATTTATTCGTGTCAACGAAGAAACAACAAATTCATATACATTAAAAATGAAACCATCTAACATGATTTCGCTCAAAGTCTCAAACTATGTGAACACACATGTATAATAATTATTGAAGCACTCGAAACAACACCGAATCGCAAATTCAAAAATACAGCTTTTTTATTTCGAACAAAGACCAAGGGAGACACTGCAAATGTTTAAGCACTGGACACCTTGACAAAAGGAGACAATGTGTAAGCAAATGAGCTTTCGCCGTCAAACCAAACAACTGGACTTTCTTATTTTTAAAAAGATCGGCAACTTCACACCACACTGCAAGATATCCAAAGCCAGTCGAGATGATATCTGCGGCATTCTCCTCCATCGACTTATATAGAGATTATGCTTAGAGAACCCAATCACAAGGATGTATTTTCAAAAGATTTTTCAATTACGAAGGTTGATGCAAAAGACAAAGCCCAAGTAAGACATCCTCCCCCAATGCATAAGACTCTTTCTCCACATCCAACAAGCTATCCAAGTGACAGGATCCTCTAAGCATAATCTCTATTTGTCGATGCAATTCCAACTTAGTATTCATGTGGGATAGCCAAATTGCATGAAGCACGGGGCCAAGACCTTTTACCTCGGCAGCCTTTCCCTTCAATTTAGGAGTACTTTTCGTGGTAAACATGGTCATTTTTATAGACCCATATCTGTGGTCATTTGGCGTCCCCTGCCGTTCGTATTCTTCGAAAATCTGCTGCCACAAATATGCAAGTCTCGATTCGGGACTCCCCAAGGATTCCGGCAACACCCAGTGTACGAGCATCCATAGACAAGATCCAAGCAGGATCTTGTCTATGCCAAGAGTTTTGATATGCATCCAGTCCGGGTAAACCGAAAGAATAGTTACTCCAGTGATATCGAAAATCTTGCACCGCCGCCACCCGGATGCCTCCCATGTCGCCACATCGTAAATCTTGTCTCGCCATGCAGCATCCACACCGAAATCCCACCAAGGCCAGTTAGCACTGTTACACGGGCACCATGCACACGGCGAATTGGATGTAGCATTAGGCAGCAAGTATGTTTTCGTCAAGTAATCCAAATCACCGATCAGAGACCACAAGACCATGAACATTCCCCCAAATAAATCTTGACCTGCAAGCCTTGCCCACCGACCTGTCAGAGGCTCACCATCGGGTCCAACTTCAGGCCATTTACCTCGCCAACAAGCTTCCATAGACCAATTGAAATATTTGAAAAATGTGTTCAGTGTGTGCCAGCCAGGTCTAGCACACTGCAAAGACTGATGGATCAACCAAACTAAAAAGTTCCGCATGACAGTAGGTCCGGCGAGGGGCAACATAGATGAAATGGACCTTGTATCATTCACACTCGTTTTTTTACAAAACTGTTTGCAATCACAGGCCCCGGCAAAAACTCACACACACATTATAAACATTGACCTCGCAAATGCAAAAGCTTTGTCATATATTTGTATATACACCTAGGTAGCGAGAGCCCACTTTTAACACCAATGCAAAACCAACTTTAGTCACATACCCAAAGACACGTGCCGAGACCACACGAGACCTGGCTCAATTAGGCCCAACTAAAAATGTTTTTTGATTTGGGTAATTTTTGTTTTACAAGGGCGAACCATATGTCCATCATTTTGCTCCATGTCTTACCAATGGACACCACTGGTGTCCCGTCCCCGTGGAATCTCAAAGGGATGGCCCATCGCTGATGCCCTGCACGTTTCCGTATGGGGTGGGTTTGGTAATGCACTCCCGATCGTACACTGTCCCAGAACTTCCGGACGCTTTGAACACCTGCTCTTATATAATAAAATAAAGTTCTGGCTTATTAAATTGTATATACCATTCATGTGGCAACAACATGAAAATCCTGCAGAAATCGAAACAAATGAAATTCAAAATGATAACCACCTGGGCAGACTGAAGACCTCCACACATCTGGGTAATGTTCATAAATGGCACTAAACAATTCATGAGGCAAGAGCATGAAACTCGGTCGCTTAAAACATCCAAGCAACTTGTTCTGTATAGGTATCATAAACTGATACGGGTCTGGCAGATGCATTTTCGGTAACTTCGTCTGCAAATCCCTCCAGCAATTGTTCTTGTGTGTTCCGTAGCTGCCAAGTTTTGCAAGCCCTTGTAGACCCTCGATGTTCAAATTTCCTCGCTTATATGCATCCAGATCATTGATAGCCAGTTCAGCAATCCTCTGGCCTTGTTGTGCTGAAAGAATACCCCACAAGATCATCATAACCATTTTGAAAGTCCACTGTAGATTGGTTTTGTCTAATTTCTAAATACAGAAGTCAGTGTAATATATCAAACACTCCACCAAAATGTCAAACACTCTGGAAAAGAATCTTCTATGTTGGTTTCATTGTGAGGGAGGGGGGGATTATGTATCTGTGAATGTTGTTTGGTTGTTATGTTTTTTTATGTCGAAGCCAAATACTCGGCCAAAACAGATACGACGGAGTCTCGAGCTTCAGCAGCTTGTTGATATTTCTGCCGTTGTCGCAAACCAGCACGAGGCCTGTGGTGGGCTTTGGCAACCGCTGCAGTGCGGGTCTTGGCAGCTTTGGATGGCATGATGCAAAGGCCGCAGAATTCATGGGGAACACTTGAATCTGAAAACACTGACGGGCAAATGAACATCTTGGCAAGAAGAACACATGCAACTGCAATAGCCACCTACACAGCGGATCACCTATAAGCATTTAAATAGAACATATACAGCCTGCAAACCACAGAACAGTCTCACAACAAATCAGCATTACAACGGATGTATCCAGTGTGGCCTAGAGGGGAATGGAAGTTTATACTTGCAAATGCGGGCACACCTAGAGGGGGCATATCCTGCTGCACTTTTTGTGATCTCGCAAACTTCTGCCGGCCAGCTTCATTTCTAAGGTTTCTCAAAGAAAGCATGCAACCCCAAAGGTGTTGTACCAGGGCAATGGTCATGTGCTCACTGTCAATGGGTATGGATATATGGATATATATATATATATACACATATCAATCACATTCGCATTGCCCTGGTACACACACCTCTGAAAATGCAAGCTAGTAAACTTGTAGGGGTACAGAGACGAAGCAAGCCGATAGCCATATTTCGTGAGCAGAGATTGAGACAATGAGATGCAAAGCAGCCCAATCCCATAAAAGGCTCTTATAGGGAAGACCAAAATAGAGGCTCTCAGGTAACAGACCACTATAGAAAGACTGACTACCAAGACTCGAACGGCAAGCAATGCACACTTCCCATTATGCAAGCGCCAATATCAATGTCGAAGGCCTTTAGCAAACTTATTGCATATAACAATAAGTATTTGTATATATGTTTTTGTATTTAACATCTGCTATTGAGGTTTGCAAAAAGCCGACACACCAGACACTACTTCTAGAAGTCTAGCTCAAAAGCATCCACGGCTGTCTTCGCAGGCTTTCCCTCTGTTGCAGCTGCACCAGAATTGTTCTTCAACCATGCCTTTGCTTGCACCGTGACATCATCCAAAGCACCACAGACCCTTTTGCATTGCTCGAGACACTTCTTTAAAAAGCCAACGGTCACTGGTTTCTTGTTCCACTTCTTAAACTTATGCATGGTCTTCAACTTGCCCTCGTTATCCTCAAGAGAAAGCAAAGTGTCCTGTGCAATGCAATCATGTCGATGGATGCAAGCAACATGTAAACATACACTGACATCAAGTAGAGGAATGCAACACATGAGACACTCAATTGTGCAAGGCAGAGCAACCAACAATCATTTATATTGAAAGCCATGAGTGTATGGAACTAAAACAATTCCACATTTGAACTCTGACAAAGCCTTGCAAAAGTACAACTATCGTTTCATCAACACCACAACAGCAAGCAATTCTAAGGTGTCCTCCAACTCGGTTCGAAGGCGGCGGCCTTGCTCGGACATGCAATTATCAGGGAAGGCCTCGAAGAGACCGTGTTGTTTACTTGCCTCTTTGTTGATTTTTTCCATCAATGTCAAAATGTCCTTGACCGTTACCCAATGCCGGTCTTGTGCAATCAACACTTCAAGTTGGACGACGGGCTCAGACGGTGTAGCTGGGGTTCCCTGCCGGGCCTGGGGTTCCTTGCCGGTCGATGAGTCTGCACCAGAAGCTTCACCTGCAGAGGTGCCCAAACCGTTTCCCCTAGTCAGGAAGGCCTTGGAAGGGTCGAAAGCGTTGAAGGCATCTTCAATGGCCGCAAACTGGGCATCATTGATGCCCTTCTCCTGATCAGCATATGCAAAACAGAGAAGCCTTTTTCAAAATGCAAGAATCCACCTAGGAAGACCACACAGAAGACGAAACCACACCATAATATATGAAAAATATGACACAAAGATCGAACACGGAAGCAACGACACACGAAGGCTCAGCAACCAAGCAATCCGAAAACCACATACCCCCATTCCGAGAAGTCAAGACACATGATATAGGCTCACCGTGCTTTGGTATATGTGCATAACTCCTTGAATATATTCAACTTATTCGTTGTGCCCTCTTCTTTGCTTTCTTCGCCCCATGCCCATCCAACTTCCTCAACCCCGTTCTTGATTCTCGTTACAAGCTCCCCTCTATCGATGGCCGCCTTCATGCCAGCCTTGTGCCCCCATCATGTACACTCATATGACTAGTAGACTCAGGATGCAGACGATTTGAATGAATGAAAGAAAGATTTATTTTACAAAGGTTTGCATGTGAAAGCAAACACAGTATTCGCACACCAATGAAGGCACTATGTAGAGAATGAAAGACATAAGCAACACAGTACCATACACACTCATACCAAACTTATCAGCAATCATTCATATAACGAGAGCCTCCCCAGTTGATGTAAACTTTTCCAACATCAGGCAACGCGGCAAATAGGAAACACCTTCCTTGGCATTGGTATTCTCATAGCGGCCCATGGTCTGCCGGAAGAGCGGGCTTGCCCGGTCGAGCTCCCAGTTTTTCCCATTCGCCCCCTTCTTGAACAACCCATGAAGCAAATCCCTTTTCCTTTTAATAATGCCGTCCGGATGCAAATGTGCATTTCGGAACAGCTCCCTGATTGGCTCCTCAAAGTTATTCTTGTGCTTTTGATAGTGGGCGGCAATGCTTCGATTCGTTCGACTTGATCCTCATTGCAAGAGATTACCACTGTAATATGCAGCATTAAACACAACGCAACAAACAGGCTCCACACAAGTCTTTTTTTAATGGAAACCAAATAAAAGGCAAAGACGATGCATAACAAAGGCACAGAAGATACATCAATTAATTAAACATCTCTCCCGAACACTACAAAATCTAGGTACCTATATTCATCGCACACAAAAACACACCATACATATAATGTTCAGCAATAGCATATCGCGGACAAACAAATATCCAAGGCTATAAATTTCGCTTGTAGATCAATGATCCTTCCCCAGCACCTGTGACGGCACCGGCCTCCGCACCATCCTTTGCATCTTGCCCTGCACCCGCAACTTGTGTGGCTGGCCTTTTTTTTACCGGTTTCTCCGGCTCCTCATCAGAAACGATACAGAGAGTCTCAAGCTTAGACTTGGTATTGTTCTTGCCGGCACCAACAGCTGCCTTCATTC
>Ga0099797_100923_pt1 | contig 17086 bp, 12 predicted proteins | sample Uncmet_Sort48C_1_FD_89871 | JGI IMG/M metagenome (GOLD analysis project Ga0099797, IMG submission 89871) | Marine eukaryotic communities from CALCOFI LINE 67, Pacific Ocean - C012_Sort48C_1 | ecosystem: Environmental > Aquatic > Marine > Oceanic | place: Pacific Ocean: Monterey Bay | collected...
AGAAGAGTGGAAAAGTGGGTTTTATCACGTTTCAAAAAAAGCAAATGTTCCTATCTGTTTAGGATATGTTGATTACAAAACCAAAACTGCTGGTGTTGGTAAAGCTGTAATCCCATCAGAAAATAGAGAAGCTGACCTTAAGAAAATTATGGATTTTTACAAAAATAAAACTCCAAAATTTCCTGAAAAATTCTCAGTAGATTTAAGATATAAATAAATTACTATTATTTTTTATTCTTATAAAATACACTCATGGAAAGTACATGAGGAAAACTTATACAGGACAAGAAAATAAAAAAGTAGGCAATATTTTCTTCTGTAGATAACTTAAAGTTTAAAAAGAATAAACAAAATAAGACAATAGCCCCTATATTAAATGGCAAAGCTTGAAAATACATTTTTAAACTAGAAACTGCTAATTTCTTTTTCAAATGCACCCACCCTAACCTACTGTGGTGAAAAATAAAATACAATCCAAAAGCATAAATGAGATTTACAAATTGAGCAAAAAATAAAAACATTAAAATTAACAACCACTCAGCTTTTTTATAATAAATAGCTAATAATAGAGCTGCAAATAAAAAGTAGTTGTGTAAAAAGTAAATCTCTTCCAGAAAGTTTATTTCAATTTTCAAAGCTTCCAGTATAATTTTGAGTTCTTCTAAATGAGTTAGAAATAAATAGACAAACAAAACTATCCCCCAAAGAAAACCGAACCCCTTAGATTTAATTCCCCAATGCTGGAAATCTGTTTGACCGAAATGCCATGATGAATAAATTAAAAAAAGTAACAAGGCAAAAGAAGGCTTCCAAATCCAGATTAAAAAAACTGGAACCATAAGTGATAAATAAATTAAAATGAATTTTAGTGAAATGGTATTTTTTTTCGAAATAAACCCAGTTAAATGATCCAATGCGCCATGAGGAATCCCCACAATTAATAAACCACCACCCAAAACAAATAGCTGAAAATTTGTAAAACTTAATTGATTGTTATAATTAGGTTCAGCAGAAAGAAAAACAACTAAAACCAATAAAAAGGGAACTAAATAAGATTTAATTCGCCAATATATCCAATACATTAAAGACTTAAGAAAAACCCCTATTTGTAATTTACCAAACATTGATAAATCTTCATATAAAGAGGTTTTTTCATCTAGAAATCTAAGAACAAAATAAGAACTTTTACTACTAAAAAGTTTTTCAAAAATTGGCTTCCCCTTTTGAGGCCAAAGTGTTAATATGATTAATAACAATTGATCGTAAAACAAAAAGCGTTTGTTTACTGAAACATTTTTTGGCTTTATTTCTCCATTTGCACAAATTGATTTAGCGTGTTTGTACATATTCTTAAATGCGTAACCTGTACTTGGCTTGACATTGCCTGCCCGGGTGCCAATATTAACCCAATTTTTTCCTTTTTTAGATTTGGGAAGAATACTACTCATAGGAATTACTCCTTTTTCTTTTTCCATAACCTCATAAGGACCATAGTTATTTAAAATAAAATGATTTAATTCTTGAGAAGCTTCCTCCTCATTTAGAAGAGTTTTTCCAAATCTTGTTATCTCTACTAAAGCATTAGAACTGCTGTAGGGAAGAATGTAAATAAACTGAGTAGCAACTGATTGATTTATACGAAAATCCATCATGTGGTAAGCATCACTATTAAAAACGCCTTCCTTCAAGGAAACTTTGAATCCAAAAAAAGATTGTGAAATATGGAAATCATTTATTTTATTACTACCAAAATCAGGTGGTCTAGCATCAAAAACAAATGATGAATTAAAAATATTAGTGGTTGATTCAACAAATAATTTATCATCTTGTTGATAAACACCTGTCACATTTTCTTGTATGTGCTTAATATCATATTTACTAATAATATTTCTACAAGTATTGTATAGATCAATACTGTTTAGGTGATAATACTTTAATGGATAAATTTTTTCAGCTGGATTATCATTTATTTGAATTTCGCTCCATTGGTTGGAAACTATAGATGAATAATCTTTATAAATGTCATCTTCCTGCTCGGCCCAAAAACAAAAAGTTTTATCATTCTCTTTTTTATCATCTGGATCAATTAATAAAATTTTCTTACCCTTCAAATTCCCAGTTTTTTGCATTTCAATTAATAAAATACAAGCACTTGCTCCCCATCCTGAAAAAATTATATCGTATTGTAGACTGTTAATGGCAATAAGAATTGAGTTAACTAAATATACAACAATAAAAAACACACACATTTTTTATTTAATTAAATATATTTGGCCAAAATTTTTAAAATGAAAAAACACTCTACCCTTTTAATTCTAGTTGCTTTATTCCATTTTATATCTGCTCAAGAAATAAAAAAAGACCTTTCTCTTGAAGATGCTGTTATGGGTTATTATAAAGGACTTTACCCTGATAATATGTGGGGGCTTAATTGGACAGAAAAAAATGAACTTTTCTTAGAATCAATGGGTAGTATTAAGTTGTATTCTCCAAATTCAAAAAAAATTAAAAAAACAATTTCCATTAAAAAAGAAATCTTAAAAGATACCTCATCAAATTCAATAAAAGGGTTTAAATACAGAAGTAATGGAAATTATAGCTTTAATGTTAAAAATAAATACATCACTATCATAAATAACGAAAAATTCACAATTGAAATCCCAATAGATGCTAAAAATATCCAGGTTAGTCCAAATTATAAAAGTGTAGCATTTACAATTGACAACAACCTAAGTTTTGCTAATATCAAAAAACCAAATACTGAAATCACAAAGCACAAGGACAAAAATATTGTTGCTGGCCAATCTATTCATAGAAATGAATTTGGAATCTCTAATGGTATTTTTTGGAGTAATAACAGTCAATTTGTAGCATATTATGAGAAAGATGAAACTGATGTTCACAACTATCCAATTTTAGACCTTAACTCTACTCCAGGAGAATTAAAATCAATCAAATACCCAATGGCAGGACAAAAAAGCGAATATGCAAAGGTTGGGGTATTTAATTTAAAAACTAACCATAATATTTATCTAAAAACCAATCAAGCTAAAGATGATTATGTAACTAACCTTACTTGGGGACCAAATGATAATTATATATATATAGCTGAGCTTAATAGGGATCAAAATCATTTGAAATGGGCAAAATACGATGCTGTTTCTGGAGAAAGAATAAAAACTCTTTTTGAAATTAAAAATGAAAAATGGGTTGAACCAGAATTTCCTCTTTTTTTTCTACCAAATAAAGAAAATGAATTTCTGACCTTAAGTGAACGTGATGGATTCATGAACATCTATCATTACAATATTGAAGGAGATCTAATTAAACAAATTACAAATAACAAATGGGTTACTACAAAAATCAAAAATATTTTAGAGAATAAAATCTATTTCGAAGGTACAGGAGAAGACCCAAGGTCTAAACATACTTTTTGCATTGATTTAAATGGAAAAAATCAAATTCAAATCACAAAAGAAAAAGGGATACACAACACAAAACTAAGTCCAAATAAAAAATACATAATTGACCAGTTTTCTCAAATAAATAATCCAGGAATAACTCAAGTTATCAATCTTAAAACACAAAAAAAGGTAACAATTCACAAAGCAGAAAACCCTTTAGCTAATTACCAAATTGGTAAAATAGAACTTGTGAAAATAAAAAGTGAGGACAATGTTGATCTTTACGGGAGGCTCATTAAACCATCATTTTTTAAAGAGGGTGAAAAATACCCAGTTTTAGTCTATGTGTATGGTGGACCACATGCACAGCTGGTCACCAATAACTGGATGGCTAGTGCAAGTCTATGGATGCATTGGATGGCTCAACAAGGATATTTAGTATTTACTGTTGATGGAAGAGGATCTGAAAATAGAGGATTTAAATTTGAAAGCTCAATATTTAGAAACCTTGGAGAAATAGAAATGGAAGATCAAATTTCTGGATTAAACTACCTTAAATCACTCAACTGCGTAGACACTAGCAGATTAGCAGTACATGGATGGAGTTATGGTGGTTTTATGACAACATCTCTAATGACAAGACACCCAGATTTATTCGATGTTGGAGTAGCTGGAGGGCCAGTAATTGACTGGAAATGGTATGAAGTGATGTATGGTGAAAGATATATGGATCAACCATCTAATAACAAAGAAGGATACAAAAAAACAAGTCTGCTTAATTATGCAAAATTTCTAAAAGGAGATTTATTAATGATTCATGGGACTGCGGATGATGTTGTTGTAATGCAACACAACTTATCATTTGTTAAAAAATGTGTTGAAGAAGGCATTCATCTTGACTTTTTCCCATACCCGATGCACAAACATAATGTTAGAGGAAAAGATAGAGTTCACTTAATGGAGAAAGTATTAAACTACATTTTAACTAAAAACAAATAAAAAGAAAAATAATTTTATCTTCGGGAACTAAATGAAACAATTGCCTTTTAACTTCCTGCTTACAGGTCTATTTTTAATAACTGTTATTTCTAATTTTAGTCAGAATGCAATCATAAGAGGAACTATTTACGAGAAAGAAACTGGGGAGCCATCATTTGGAACTAACGTCAAGATTAAAGGAACTGGAACTGGTTCTTCTTCAGATATCAATGGATTTTATCAAATAAATAAACTTAAAGAAGGAAACATCACTCTTGAAATTAGCAATATTGAGTTTAAGACAATTGAATTTAATGTTGAACTTAAAAATGGTAAAATTGTTACCAAAAACTTCTATATGGAGTTAAATGATGAAGTTCTTGATGAATTTGAATACAGTGCAGAGGCAGAAGAAAGAAAAACTGAAGTTAAGATGTCTGTTATTACTGCCACCCCAAAAGACATGGCTCATGTAGTCGCTATTGGGGGGGAACCAGATTTTGCTCAGTACCTTCAAACTACGCCAGGTGTGGTTACCACTGGTGACCAAGGTGGTCAAATGTATATTAGAGGGGGATCACCAATTCAAAACAAAGTTCTTCTTGATGGAATGACTATATATAACCCTTTTCATTCTATTGGATTTTTCTCTGTTTTTGATACTGATATTATTAGAAGCGCAGATATTTATACTGGTGGATTTTCTGCTGAATATGGTGGTAGAATTTCATCAATTATGGATATCACAACAATTGATGGAAACAAAAAGCATCATTCAGGAAAAATTGCTGTGAACCCATTTGGCTCAAAATTAAAGCTTGAAGGACCAATAAAAAAATTAAATGAAAATAATAATAGTGGGTCTGCATCCTATATATTTTCTGGAAAAACTTCCTATTTAGAACAAAGCTCTAAATTACTTTACAATTACATAGACTCTAGTGGATTGCCATTTAATTTCACTGATTTGTATGGTAAAATTTCAATTAACGGAAATACTGGTAGTAAATTTAATTTATTCGGGTTTAGCTATAAAGATCAAGTTAAATACAAAGCAGTTTCAGACTTAAACTGGGATTCATGGGGAATTGGCTCTAACTTTGTTGTAATTCCTGCTAGTTCTCCTGTTTTAATTATGGGTAGGTTTAACATTAGTGACTATAAAATTTCTCTTTCAGAGCTTGATCCAGTCAATATTGGTGATACACTTTCTCCAAGAACTAGTAGAATAAATGGATTTAATCTGGGATTTGATTTTAAGTATTTTATTGGTGAAAATGAAATTAAATATGGAATAGATATTAATGGATTTACCACTAACTTTAGTTTTAAAAATAGCGTAAATCGAGAAATCAAACAAGAAGAGAATACTACTGAGCTAGCTGGATATATTGACGGTAAAATAATAAAAGGACTTCTAGTTATTAATCCAAGTTTTAGAGCCCAATATTATGCTTCTTTGAAATCTTTTTCTCCTGAGCCTAGAATAGGAGCTAAATACAATATCAATGAGAAGTTTAGGTTAAAAGCTGCTGCAGGATTATATTCTCAAAATTTAATCTCTGCAAATTCTGACAGAGATGTAGTGAACCTATTTTACGGATTTTTATCAGGACCGGATAACCTTCAAGATTCAATTTTATTAGATAATGGGAAAACTGTTGCAAGAAAACATGAACTACAAAAAGCTACTCATGCAATTTTTGGTGGAGAAGTAGATTTAGCTAAGCACCTTACCTTAAATATTGAGGGTTATTACAAATGGTTTAATCAACTAACTAATATTAACCGAAATAAATTATATAAAGAGGATAAAGACTTTATAATTGAAACTGGAGATGCTTACGGTGTTGATGTCGTGCTAAAATATAGCACTGAAAAAACATACCTCTGGGCAGTTTATTCGTTAGGGAAAGTCACAAGATGGGATGGTATGAGAACCTACTCTCCTCTTTTTGACAGAAGGCATAACATTAATCTAGTTGGTACTCAAAATTTTGGAGAAAATAACGAATGGGAAGTCAATGCCAGATGGAATTACGGCAGTGGATTACCATTTACTCAGACTCAAGGGTATTATCATTCAATAGATTATTCTCAGGGAATTAATACTAACATTACTTCAGTAAATAACAATCAATTGGGGTTAATCTATTCAGAATTAAACCAAGGCAGGCTTTCTTCTTATCATAGATTAGATTTAGCAGTTAAAAGACATGTCAAAATAAGTGATAAATCAACATTAGACATCACTGCAAGTGTAACAAATATTTACTCAAGAAAGAATATATTTTATGTTGATAGAATAACCAATGAAAAAGTATATCAACTTCCTATTCTTCCTAGCTTAGGAGTTAGCTGGAAATTTTAATTGCCTGTTTTACTCAAACTTTCCAATTAATAAGTAACTTTGATTCCCGTATTTAAACATTTTAATGCGGTATGTCGTCAAAAACCAAATACATTTTCGTAACAGGAGGAGTTACCTCATCACTTGGAAAAGGAATAGTCTCAGCTTCTTTAGCTAAACTTCTTCAAGCAAGAGGGTTTAGTGTTACCATACAAAAACTAGATCCATACATTAACGTTGATCCTGGAACTTTAAATCCATATGAACATGGTGAATGTTATGTTACTGATGATGGCGCTGAAACAGATCTCGACCTTGGCCATTATGAAAGATTTTTAAATGTTGCCACCTCTCAAGATAATAATGTTACCACTGGAAGAATCTATCAGTCAGTAATAAATCGAGAGAGAAAGGGAGATTATTTGGGTAAAACTGTCCAAGTCATTCCTCATATAACAAACGAAATTAAAGATCACATACTGCAACTTGGAAAAGACAATAGTTATGATGTTGTCATAACAGAAATTGGAGGTACAGTAGGTGATATTGAATCTTTACCATTTATTGAGTCTATTAGACAGCTAAAGTGGGATTTACCAAATAATGTCCTTTTTATTCACCTAACTTTAATTCCCTATTTATCAACTTCAGGAGAACTAAAAACTAAGCCAACCCAACATTCTGTAAAAACGCTACTTGAGTATGGAATTCAACCAGATATTTTGGTTTGCAGATCAGAACATCACCTTGATAATGACATTAGAAAAAAAATTGCATTATTCTGTAATGTGGAACAAAGATGTGTTATTGAATCTATTGATGCCAAAACAATATATGAAGTTCCTCTTTTAATGCAGCAAGAGGGATTAGATGAAGTGGTTTGTGAGAAGTTAAATTTAAAAGGAAAAGAAGTTCCTGACTTAAAAAAATGGAATACATTTTTAAACAACTTAAATAATCCAAAAAACACAATTAATATAGCACTAGTTGGCAAATATGTAGAATTAAAAGATTCATACATTTCTATTGCTGAAGCTTTAATTCATGCAGGTGCCAATAACCAAACCAAAACTAATATTCATTGGATACACTCCTCCAAAATTGAGACAAATAATAGTCTTTTAGAACTTCAAAATATGGATGGCATTTTAGTCGCTCCTGGGTTTGGAGAAAGGGGGATCGAAGGAAAAATAGCCGCTGTAAAATATGCAAGAGAAAATAATATTCCTTTCCTAGGGATTTGTCTAGGCATGCAATGTGCTGTTGTTGAGTTTGCAAGAAATGTAATAATACTTGATGATGCAAATACTACAGAAATAAAAGCTGATTGCTCTTCTCCAGTAATCGATATGATGAAAGAGCAAAAACAACTTAAAAATATGGGTGGAACCATGAGATTAGGTTCCTACAAATGCAACATAAAAGAAGGAACATTATTAGAGAAAGTATACAATAATCAAGAAATTTCAGAAAGACACAGACATCGTTATGAATTTAATAATGCTTTCAAAGATGTATTTGAAAATAACGGAATGGTATTCTCTGGAAACAATGCAAAAAATCAATTAATGGAAACTATTGAATTACCCAACCATCCTTGGTTCATTGGTGTTCAATATCATCCAGAATACAAAAGTACTGCAGAAAACCCTCACCCTTTATTTATTGACTTTGTTAAAGCTGGACTACTTTATTCCACTAAAAAAAATATCTCCAGTTCCTAAAAATGGATCCTTTATTAATTGTCCAAAAAATGATGAAGGATGATCTATTTAGTCAATGGCTAAGGATTAAGATTTTCAAAGTTGTACCTGGAGAATGTATCATTAATGCAATGATTGAAGAAAAAATGACGAATGGGTTTAAAATTGCTCATGGTGGAATTTGTTATTCATTAGCAGATAGTTGTTTGGCATTCGCTGCAAATGCAAAAGGACATATTGCATTAACAAAAGAATCATCCACTAAATACTTTAAAAAGGTTCAGGTAGGTGATTCTCTTACTGTTCATGCTTTTTCAGACACCAATCTTAACAAAAGGTATAAGGTTAATATTATCAATCAAAATAATGAAAAAGTAGCTGAGCTTGAGGCCGAGGTACATTACACCTCAACTAAATGGGTGGAATAAATTTCACATCTCAATTTTATTTTAATTTTATACTATAAACACAATTATGAAACCTGTATATATTTTAGATGCTATTAGAACTCCTATTGGAAATTTTGGTGGCACACTTAGCACAGTTAGAACTGATGATTTAGCAGCTATTCCAATAAAAGCACTAATTGAAAATAATCCCAATGCAGACTGGGATCAAGTTGAAGATGTATTATTTGGCTGCGCTAATCAAGCTGGAGAGGACAATAGAAATGTAGCAAGAATGGCTTTACTATTAGCAGGGCTACCCTATTCAATTGGAGGAGAAACAATAAACCGACTATGTTCATCGGGAATGGCAGCAACCATTAATGCCTACAGAGCCATAAGTATTGGAGAAGGTGAACTTTACATAACTGGCGGTGTGGAACACATGACTAGAGGACCATGGGTAATATCAAAGGTTTCAAAACCATTTGGAAGAGATGCCCAAATGCATGACACGAGCTTTGGGTGGAGGTTTATAAATCCAAGGATGAAAGAAATTTATGGTACTGATGGAATGGGACAAACTGCTGAAAACCTAGTTTCTTTATATAATATTTCAAGAGAAGACCAAGACTTATTTGCCTACAACTCTCAAATGAAAGCAAAAAATGCCCAAGAAATTGGTCGACTATCTGATGAAATTTGCCAGGTAAATATCCCACAAAGGAAAAAAGAAGATATAATTTTCAAACATGATGAATTCATAAAACCATCAACAACAATTGAAAAACTATCTAACTTAAGACCTGCATTTAAGACAGAAAACGGATCAGTTACGGCTGGAAATGCCTCTGGACTAAATGATGGTGCTGCTGCCTTAATAGTAGGATCTCATGAAGCTGCTACTAGAAATCACTTTAATCCTTTAGCAAGAATTGTCGGAGCAGCGGTAGCTGGAGTTGAGCCAAGAATTATGGGTATAGGACCTGTTGAAGCATCAAAAAAAGTATTAAAAAGAACTGGTTTATCTTTAGACCAAATGGACATTATCGAAATTAACGAAGCGTTTTCATCACAAAGTTTGGCATGTACTAGAGCTTTAAATCTTGCTGATAATGATGAAAGAATAAATCCTAATGGTGGAGCAATAGCGATTGGACATCCTCTTGGAATGACAGGTGCCAGACTACTTCAAACGGCTGCAATTGAACTTAATAAAACAAATAAAAAGTATGCACTTGTAACAATGTGTATTGGAGTTGGTCAGGGTTATGCAACTATTATTGAAAAACCATAATCATGATATTTGAATTTAAAGGAATTAAGCCTGTTATTGATCCTAGCTCATTTGTTCATCCACAAGCAAATGTAACAGGACATGTAATAATTGGTAAAGATGTATATGTTGGACCAGGAGCTGCAATAAGAGGAGATTTTGGAAAAATTATAATTGAAGATGGGGCTAATGTTCAAGAAAATTGTACAATTCATATGTTTCCTGGAGTTACTGTTCTAATTAAAAAAGGAGCTCATTTAGGACATGGATGTATTGTACATGGCGCTACAATTGGAGCCAACTCTTTAATTGGAATGAATTCTATTATTATGGATGATGCAATTATCGGAGAGGAATGTATTATTGGTGCACTTACCATGGTAAAGAGTGAAATGAATATACCAAACAGAAAAGTAGTGGTAGGAAACCCAGCAAAAATAATCAAAGAGGTAAGTGATGAAATGATTAAATGGAAAACTGAGGGAACAAAAATATATCAGAAACTTCCAAAAGAGTGTATTGATTCATTAAGAGAAACTTTACCGCATAGTTCGTTTTTTGAATACAAAAATGAACATACAGAAAAGTACAAAACCTGGAAAAAAAGTAAGTAATTAACCACCAACTACATTAATCATATCTTGGAGGGTTATTATATGCTTATCCCCATCTCCATAATTAACAATTATAGCCTTTGTATTGGCATTAAACATCTTTGTTATTTCTTCTACACTTTCATTGGAATTAACTTCCGGAAAAGGATCTTCCATTACATTATTGACTGGCAATTCTTTAAGCAAAGGATTTTCAATAATCTTGCTGTACATAACATTATCAGAAAGAGACCCTATAAATTTATCCTCTTGAACTACTGGAATCTGAGAAATGCCATATTGCTTCATTAATGTAATTGCTTTGGAAAGCGGATCATTTGAGGCAACTGTAACCAGCCTTTTATCTTGATGTGATTCAATTAAATCTATAGCACTTTTTTTATCATCATCAAGGAATCCTCTTTCTTTCATCCATTCATCATTATACATTTTACCGACATATCTGCTTCCAGAGTCATGAAGTAGTACAACAACAACATCATCCTTTTTAAAGTGCTCTTTTAACTGAATAAGTCCCTTTACAGCAGCTCCGCAGGAATTACCAGCAAATATGCCCTCTTCCCTAGCCATTTTACGTGTATATACAGCGGCATCTTTATCTGTTACTTTTTCAAAACCATCTATAATGTCAAAGTTTACATTTTCTGGCAAAATATCTTCACCAATTCCTTCAGTGATATAAGAATAAATTTCATTTTCATCAAAAATTCCAGTCTCATGATATTTCTTAAATACAGAGCCATAAGTATCAATTCCCCAAACTTTAATATTTGGATTTTTTTCTTTTAAGTATTTCCCCACACCTGAAATAGTCCCTCCAGTACCAACACCAACAACGAAATGAGTTATTTTACCTTCTGTTTGTTCCCAAATTTCAGGACCGGTTTGCTCATAATGAGCAACTGCGTTAGATGGATTATCATATTGATTTACATACCAAGAATTAGGAGTTTCTTCAGCAATTCTTTTAGAAGTTGAATAATAGGAACGTGCATCTTCTGGGGGAACATCTGTAGGACAAACAATAACTTCTGCTCCAACAGCTCTTAGTATATCAAATTTTTCTTTTGACTGTTTATCAGTCGAAACACATATTAGCTTATAGCCTTTAACTATTGCTGCAAGAGCTAAACCCATTCCTGTATTGCCAGAAGTACCTTCAACAATAGTTCCACCAGGTTTTAACCTTCCGTCACCCTCAGCATCTTCTACCATCTTTACAGCCATTCTGTCTTTGACTGAGCTTCCTGGGTTAAAATATTCTACTTTAGCTAATACTGTGGCATTTACCTCCTTAGTTATTTTATTTAACCTTACGAGAGGAGTATTACCAATTGTCTCAAGAATATTATTAGAGATTTTCATTTAATCTAATTTTGCTGTAAATGTAAAGTTTCAACTTGTATAAAGTTGAATTGTTAACGAAAATATTAAGCATTAATAATCCAGTAAACTATTAAGACTATCTATTGATTTTTTAAAAGAAGTGTTTGAAATACAACTAAATAATCCTGGGTCACTTTGTAAAGCTGTAATACTTTCTTCAAAAGAATTTCTGGCAATTATCAAATTCATGTCATCGCCGTTAAGCTCAATGTTTTTTTGAATTTTTAAATATCCTGCAACCTCAAGGGAGTAATCTTCTAAGAAAATTTTACAATCATCTGATATGTTTTTAACCATAGAAGAAGATTGATCTTCAGAACTACCACACCTAGTAAATACAAGTACAAATAAAATAAAAGTATATTTTTTTAACATATTATTTTCCTAATAAATTAAGTGCTTCTTTGGATGAAATGATATTGTTTTTAAACTCTCCAACTATGAAACAATCTAAGACTCCTTTGTCAACTAAATTATTTCTGAAACTTATTGCTTCCTGATAGGATTTAAATTCTCCAACATAATATTTAGTTAATCCACTTGAAATATCTCTTTTAGGAAGAACTTTACCGATATCTAAAAATAAATCTAGTGCATCAACCGGAACCTTTTCTCTATAGGCACCTACTTGAATTCTGAATTTAACAAGTTTAGAATCAATTGCATTGAGAGATGGAGTTGAAGATAATTCAATATTTTCAGTATAATTTGAATCTACTTCAAAGCCTGCTTCTTTTAAAGTAATTCGCTTTCCATCTTTAAAAGCAACTATAAATGCATCATTGTATCCCGAGGTTGATAAGTCTACCTTATGAGATGCTGCTTTATCTTTATCCACATAAGATCCAGAGAAGAATCTGTATAACCCGTCATCTCCCTTAACTGAGACTAAATTAGGTAAGCCCTTAAACACAGTTTTACTAATTTTCCTACTAAAGGCACCTATTTGAACTCTGAATGATGCTTCTTCATTTTCGACATCTATAACAGGGATTAATTCATCATCAATATTTTCATTACTTGCTGTAGATTCTTCATTATCAATTATAGGCTCTTGCAGAGTTTCATTGGCTAATTCTTCTTGTCTTTGTTTTTCAACATTTTCAATTACTTCCTCTACATCCACATTGGTAATCTCATTATTTTCAGAAATTTCTACAACCCCTTTTACCTCTACGCTATCTTCTTCAAGTTCTTTTATTTTTTCTGCCAATTCTGTTTCGTCATATCCTCCTAAAACATACATGACTGAATCCCCAGATTCTTTAACTTGAAAATCTTTATTGGCTAGCTTTTTCCACAATTCATTTGCAGATACTCCCTCAACATCTGAACCAATAACAATAAAAAGCTGTTTACCAGCAGGAGTGATTTTGTCTTTGTCTATAATTTCCTTGACAGATCTAGGATCAGAACTCCAAACACTGTGTAAGGTGTCAAAATCTGAAAACTCACCAGTAGTGTCTGTGTAAATACGGTACATACGGTTATAATCTTCATCAGTGAGTGTTACTCCTACATCATTTACAACTGCTCCTTCCATTGAAAGTAATTCTTGATCAAGTGTGTTTGAAACTCCATCAACATCGTCATCCAAAGGACAGCCGTATTCATCAACGCTAACACCCAATGGGGTTTTGGCACACCTATCCATATGATCAACTACCAAATCTCCATCTGAATCAATACTATCTTCTAAAAAATACATTTCCAAATCAAGGTCAAGTGGGTCTTTGGGAGTCTTTTTAGTCCTAATATTGAAGTCATAAGAAATGGCAATATGTGTAAAAAGTAGCTTATCGTTTCCTGAATTACCTACTCTATCCCCAACGCTTTGGTCTGTTACTCCATCTATTAAGTCTGAAAATGTAAAATGCATTGCAGTTCCAACTCTAAATTTCAATCTTTCACCAGTATATAGATTAGCTCCAATTTCTAATGGAACTCCAAAAGTTCTTTCAGCATATTTTCCAAAACCATCAAAATCTTGTTCTCTAATATCAGATTCGTAATCATAATCTCTTACAATATCCACTGCATTTGCTGCATTAGGATCAGTCTCAGACATGTCTTTAATTGAACCATCCGTCCAATAATGGTAAGTATTACCATTGGCATCCTTTAAATCGGTTTTAGAAAGAAATTCTATGGATTCAAAACCTATATGAATATAGGGTTCGACTATTCTACTTTTTCTTAAGAATTGATTAAAATTATAATTGAATGTAATTCCACCAGTTGTTATATTTGATTTGAAATTTAAATTTCTAGTTAAAGATCTTTCATTAGCACTAATTTCTCCAAACATTACATAAAAGCCAACATCTAAAAAATCATTAATTGGGTTGATTAATCTTAAGGTAGTTGCCAATCTACTTACCATTGGATGGTATCCTTCGTTATTTTTCCCAATATCTCCATAAAAAGTTAGCATTCCAACACCTACAGAAAGTTGTGGTTTAAAAATAATTTCTTCCTCAAGAGGTGGGTCTTCACTAGGAATAAAATCAGCTTCATCAGATTCCTCAAAATCAAAGTTGTTTTCAGGTATAGTGTCTAGGTTGAGATCAATAGATTCTATAGAATCAGATGCATCTATACTAGGAACAATTTCATTGTCAACATCTAATGCATCTGAGCTATCTGTTGTTTGAACTTCTGAAGCCTTAAGATTATTACTATCCGTTTGGGTTAAAGAATTATTAAATGAAGATGAATCAGCAATATCATTGTTGGTAATACTATCGAAAGGCTCAATAGCATTCTGTGTTGAATCCACAGATTGGCCAAAGCCGTTAAAGGTGACCAAAAAAACACAAAAAAACCCTATTAATTTAACGCTATTAAACATATTACAGAGCAACTATACGGAGCAACAATTATATAGTTGCTAAATATACATGAAAATTTATGAGAAAATAATTATTTCTATCTCTAATAATGACCCACAAACGAAATCAGTTTCTATATTAGCTTAATAAAAGCAAAAAAATGGGAGCAAATGATGGATATGTAGAGATTAAAAACTCTTCAGAAGGTATTGGAATAATTGAATTTTTTCATCCTCAAAGTAATTCACTTCCAAGTCACCTTTTGGACAAACTAGCACTAACAATTACTGAAGCTGGAAGTGACACTAATGTAAAAGTAATTGTATTAAAATCAGCTGGAGAAAGAACTTTTTGTGCTGGAGCTAGTTTTGATGAGTTGTCTTCAATTAGGAATAAAAAAGAGGGAATTAAATTCTTCTCTGGATTTGCTAATGTTATTAATGCTGCTAGAAAATGTCCAAAGTTGATTATTGGAAGGGTTCAAGGTAAAGCAGTAGGTGGTGGTGTAGGTATGGCCAGCGCAGTTGATTATTGTTTTGCAACAAAATATTCCTCTGTAAAACTAAGTGAGTTAGCTATTGGAATTGGACCATTTGTCGTTGGGCCTGCAGTAGAAAGAAAAATGGGTTTATCTGCAATGAGTAGCCTTGCTATTAATGCAACAAAATGGTTTGATGCCAACTGGGCATCATCAAAAGGATTATATTCTGAAGTTTTTGAAACAACACAAGAGATGGATGAGCACATTAATAAATTAAGTCAAAAGCTTGCCTCATCTCACGATAACGCATCATCAGCATTAAAGAAAATTCTTTGGGAGGGCACTGAAAAATGGGATTCATTACTTAATGAAAGAGCTAAAGTTTCTGGAGAATTAATCTTATCAGATTTTTCAAAGAAAGCAATTGCTGCTATTTTAAATAAATGAATTTAGCTTTACCTGAAATAGTGTACGGTGAAATTAGAAATCATGAAAAACTAATTAAATCTATTGTAGGAAATAGGAAAGCCTTTTTAATTACTGATAAAAACACTACTCAGTGCAGAGAATTATTTAAAGAATCTATTCTCTTCCAGCTGCCCTATATTGAACTTGAAGCTGGAGACAGCTTTAAAACAATTAACCAAGTATCTTCTATTTGGAAATTTTTAAATGACTATTCTGCAAGTAGAGAGGATATTATTTTTTTATTAGGGGGAGGAGTAGTTTCAGATATGGGGGGGTTTGCAGCTGCTACTTACAAGAGAGGAATTGATTTTATAAATATACCAACTACATTATTAGCAATGGTGGATGCTTCAATTGGAGGGAAAACCGGGTTTAATTTCAGTCACTTCAAAAATAATATTGGAACATTTAGTCATCCAAAAAAAATATTTACAGATGTTCATTTTTTAAAAACACTTCCAAAACCAGAATTTCTTTCCGGAATGGCAGAAGTGTTTAAGCATGCAATTATTGGGGACTCTAAATTCTGGAACTATTTAAAAGAACATAACCTTAAAGATCTAAATCATGATTATTTAATAACAAGATCTGCAGAACTTAAAACAAAAATTGTTCAAAGTGATCCAGAGGAAAAAAATATTAGAAAATCGTTAAACCTTGGACACACCATTGGTCACGCCATAGAGTCATATCAAATAGAAGTTGACTTTCCAACAATGCATGGTTTTGCAATCGCAAAAGGGATAATTATTGAATCATTCATAGCCTACAAAATAGGGGTTACTTCCAAAACAGTATTTTTAGAAATTAAATCCGTTTTATCAAACTACTTTAAGGGCCATCTAAATTTCAAAATAGATTTATTAAAAATTTTAACCCTAGTAAAAGGGGATAAAAAAAATATTAAAAACAAAATAAACTTTTCCCTTCCAGTTTCAATTGGAAAAGTTTTAATAAATCAAGAAATTAAAGAAAAAGAATTAGAGAATTTAATGAAAGAGTTTTTGGAAAATGATTAAAATAACTTCATCAGTTTCAAGCTTAAATGGAAAAGTTTTTCTGGAAGCATCCAAGAGTATTAGTAATAGAATTTTGCTTATAAAAGCGCTAAGTAATCAAGACTTTAAAATTGAAAACTTAAGCAATGCAGATGACACAGTTTTAATGTCTGATTTAATAAAAAACTATCAAAACATAACTGAAATTGAT
>Ga0099797_100924_pt1 | contig 17085 bp, 9 predicted proteins | sample Uncmet_Sort48C_1_FD_89871 | JGI IMG/M metagenome (GOLD analysis project Ga0099797, IMG submission 89871) | Marine eukaryotic communities from CALCOFI LINE 67, Pacific Ocean - C012_Sort48C_1 | ecosystem: Environmental > Aquatic > Marine > Oceanic | place: Pacific Ocean: Monterey Bay | collected...
AACGCCGCCCGTGAATGATTATAATTGCGTAACGAAACAATAATAAGTAATAAGCATGAAATCTTCGTTCGAGTGTGTTTGATCTTACATCTGTGTTCAACAATCGGTTGGTATAGCATCACAGGAATTGTACGCTGCGGTGGAGGGTCGAGGAGAATGGGCAAGTGCGGCACAACAGTACGAAACCGCCATCATCGCTCGACAAACTGCATCAAAGCCTGTTTCGGTGCAGCTGTTTCATAGTCTAGGCCGTTGCACGCATTACAGCGGAGACACCGAGCGGGCGATGGCTTTCTTCAATGAAGCTATTTTCCATGTGGAGCAATTGAAACAAAATAAAAGCAGCGTAAGGGGTGCGGCGGTGCCGCCCGCGGATGTTGCAAGTCTATTGGCGGACGCCGGAATGGCACATGATGAAGAGGGAAATTTGCAACGGGCAGCAAATTTGTACATGGCAGCCATCGATGCCGACAGCACCAGCTTGGACGCCTATTTTCGGCTGGCCCGACTTCTCGTCAAGGATCAGCAGCCGGAGACATCTGCCTTGATTTACTATCGCTTGCTCCGAACACAAGCACAGCATCTGAATGGCGTGACGCCACGGCCGATGGCACTGCTGATGAACTTGCTGTTTTCCTCGAAAAGGTGCAATGAAGCGCGTGTTGTTTTTCACGGTATAAAAAATTTTCGTAAGCAGAGCGGCTTGGTAGATGCAGCACATGTCGCAAGACAATTGTCTGATTGTGGGCACTACGACGAGGCGATTGATTACGTCCGAAAAATCGTCGAGTTTACAGACGGAGAAAAAGATGCTTCGCACGTAAACCTGCTGTCGTCGCTTATAAAAGAGCAAGGCGCTGTAGCAGATGTCCAAATGCACGTGGACAAAGCGAAGGGAAATTCCGCCTTGATTGAGATGGCTGAAATTGCCCTTGCCCTTGCACCGGAGAGTCGCAAAGCTGCTTTCATGGTCGATGTCGCGGCCGTTTACTCTGCCAATGGAAACAAAGAAAAGGCAGAATCGGTGCTCCGGGAATCGATTTCGATCATGCCGACGAAAAAAGGATTGCTTGACCTTGCAGGCCTCTTGGAAGACTCGGGCATGGAAAAAATGGACTTGGACCAGCTGACCGAGATCGTGCGTTACAGTGAACAACTCTTAAAGCTAACCCCTGTTGTTGGGGCCCCTAACGATTTGCCATTAGATGAACTTGTGGGTCTTCGGGGTGTTGTCGAACAAGTTCACAAGACGCGTAAAGTTGCGTGGCAACGCATCGTACGAATTCTTGCGTTTCTTGGTAATTGGGACGAGGCGAAGAGGCAAGTTGAACTCTGGCTGAGCGAAAGGCCTGGGAATTTACTAGGTCTGACTTCCTTAACCGAAATCCATTACAAAGGACTTTCCGCTCTGGATCGTGCGGTTGAACTATTGGAGGAGACCCACAAAGCGTTTCAACAGCACGCTGCAGATAATGACGACGAGCTCGTGTCGGACACTTCGTCGTTTTTGCATGTGATTCTTGAAGTTGGGGCTACCCTCGTGACCGCACAGCGGTACGACGAAGGAATTCGTTTGTTTCGATTAGCTAACAAAATATCGGCAGAGCCTTCGATTGATGACCCTGTCATCTTCGTTCGCTCTTTGGAGCTGGAAGCAAACACGTATTTTTTGATGGGTGACAACATTTCGGCAAAAAATATATTGCTCCGCTTCTTTTCTGCAGACGAAAAACCTCTCCCAAACGCCACAAAGAAACTGTCCTACCATGGTATTCGTTTATTGGGCGATGTGTACAAAAAGGAGGCTGACGGTGGGCAAGCCGAACTTTACGAAAAAGCCATCTTCGTATACCGTGCTGCGGTGGACTCTGCATCTGACGGTGGAGATGCTGACTTGCATTATGTGTTAGGGTCTTCCCTATTGAACAATGGATCCTACGAAGAAGCGTCAAAAGTTTTGGGTCATGCATTCGCCTTGAATCCGGAAAATTCCCATATCTGTAACAATTTAGGCGTTGCATTGTACAAGCTCGGTAGACTGGAGGAATCGCAAAAGTTGATAGAGCGATCGGTAAAATTAAATGATGGCTGCCATGCGCGATTTAATTTAGGTGCATTTCTAGAAGAAAATGGGCAGCCGAGGTCAGCGGCAAGACACTTCCGGCACGCAATTAAACTGTGCAGACGGGCGAAGAAGGCAGGTGATGCGAGCGCCATCGACGAGGCTGACATTCAATTGCGTTTGGCTAAAGCCATTCAACAAAACCCGCATGGAAAGGTAGGCGCGGCAATAGCACTGTACAAAAATGCGCTCCGCCATATACGCTACAAAACTGACCATTTGGCATTGTCGAATGCGCTTGCTGATTATGCCAGTCTCCTCTCGCATGTTGGGCGCCATGATGAAGCAGTAGAAAATATGTACGAAGCACTCGAATTGCGTGCAAACGAGAACAATGAGACCAGACTCCAAAGTAGAGTCGACTATGGTAACATACTGTTGCACGCTGGCAAATTGGAGGAAGCACAGTTACAGTACGAGATTGTCTTGAAAGGTGCACCGAATCATGCCACTGCGTTTAACAATATGGGCGTCGTCGCTTATCGAAAAGAACATTTTGAGGAGGCCATCCAGTGGTTTTCGAAAGTATTGTCCGTGGACGCTGATCATGTCGCGGCGAAGCAAGCGTTGGAACAAATAACCCCTGATGGCCCACGGTGGAAAACACCTGCTCTTCCTCTTGCCGGTATGAGTCATGGTGGGAAGTCCACGTTAAGTTTTTCACACGATGATGAAGAATTATAAAAAAAATAAAAACATAAAATACTAAACACTAACTAATAATCATACTTCGTATGTATTATGTATAATACACACGTGATTAATAAAAAAAGCAATAATATAATGAAATGGCTTTTAATTATCATAATTAATTCAATTAAATTTTAAAATTGTCATATGTTTTAAATAACATAACTTAGTTGGCAAGTTGTGTCATTTTGTTCAGAATGTTGCTTCACAACCCTCGTTGGTTAGCATTTTAGGCACGCATCTTTAGCCATTTCTTGCTCTCTGAAAAATATTTGGCAAAGTCTTCGTCGTCTCGCCTCGTGCTTTTCACGTGCCCCAGTGGGAAGTACAGCGAGACAAATTGCCCTACCATTGGAAATTGTTCGAGCGAAGCCGTGTTATTGTTGTCTGCCAACGCATGTGGTAATACTACATTGTATAGCTCGGCGTCATCGCAAAGGCTGGAAAACTCAGCCTCAGTTTGCTCGTCCACTTTGCGTTGCAATCCACTCATTTTCTTCAACTGCGATAACAATTCTGTGTTGTTAGGGTCGCATGAAATGCGTACGGCAGGAAGTGCGTTCGTTACATAAAAAGGTAATAGAGTTGGGGCAAGCTCATCAAATGAAGTATGCGCATCGCAGCGAAGGATTGTGTCCTGCCCGTTCATGGGTGGCCGCTGAAGACCATACAATATAGTCCGGTCCGGACCTCCCGTATTTTTACCATCGCCTCGGTTCACGCCACATGCATCGGCTAGGTACCCATGTAATAAAATGCAGAAACCTCGCACAACACTGGATTTTATATAAGGGAGGAACTCTTCCAAACCAGCAACATCGCCAGTCTTCTTGTCAATTTTCTTCAAGTACTTTTCCTCGTAATGGCAGTTGTAAGCAGGGGTTGCCGAAGGTACAACAACTGGGTAACGTGTGTACTTGGCCAAATCTCGCCGAACAGGAAACTCTCCAAACACTTCGCCTTCTTGTGGACGGGCTTGACACGTCAATGCCACTTCACCCTCAAACCCAACAGTGTATACAACTTGTCCAGTCTGCTCAAACAGTTTCCTGGCGTACGACATGTCGGCGTTCTCTGTGTTCATTGCGAGTGTGATGGGTTGGTTGCGGACGAGCCATGAGGAAAGGCTCTCGATTTGTTCATCTGTACCGAACTTTTCGGGCTCAACCGAGGTCACGTCGACATAAACTTGTCGCCATTGTTCCTCAATTCCATCCGTTGGAAGCTGTTCTCCTAAACGATAGGCAATGTTATCGTGCAAGGGGTGACTCGTATATCCCTCCACCAAGTTGAACGGGGCTGGATGGGTCTCATCGAAAACCCCTGCGAACGCGCCGTTGCGAAGGGCATCCTGTGGTGTAGTCACCACAGGTGCATCATTAAACATCAACTCCATGTCTGCATCTGTCGCACCGGCAATACATGCGTGGCGGAGTGCGGTGCACTGTCCAGAGTTTTCGATCATGGCACTCAACTGAATAGCGTCCCTGATTTCATCCGTCATCGCGGCAGCGACTAAAGTGTTCGGGCCACCAGTGGAAGACATAACGTTCCCATGGGCTTCACGCACAGATGAGGCCACCGCTCGGCTACAAGTGATGTACATGGCCCCCTCCCGGCATACATCGAACATTCTGTGTATATCCTTGATTGAAAAGGCCGCATAGGTCAATAAGCCAGGGTCCACGCCGTGCTTTTCCATCAGCATGACAAGCAGTTGGGTCCAACGAAACATGTGCTGGGTCGTGTTGCTCCGAGACAGGACGATGGCAGGGACACCAAGCTCGATGTTGCGAAGCACTTTGCGAGACAAGTCAAGAAAATTAGAAAAATTGGACACGCAGCCGACGTATGCTGGTGCGCGACAAATTTTGACACGACCGGCATCTTCATCCTGCAGCAGCAAGTCGTTCATCCGGCGTTCGACCAAGTTGGCCTGCACGCTCTCTTCGATTTCGGTCACGCCGTCTTGTTTCCTGAAATCCGCTGCTTGGTTCCCTATCAACTCTGCCGAATAGTTGTCGAAAATATCAGTCTCCAGTGCGCGGACACTGTCGCGATAGTCTCGTTTGGGCTTAAAGTTTTGTATGTGCTTGATAATTTCGTCCACTTCGTCTGTGGTCGCCATGTTTATGACCCCGTTTTCCCGCTCGAAAGCGTCTAAGGTTGGCACGGGGTTGCCGTTCGTCAAATAATTACCGTTCACCATTGACGTTACGGGGTCAACAAACCATGATTCTGGGTCAAACGTGTCCAAATACGCAATTGCTTCACGTCGGAGTTTAACCCCGTCTGCAATGGGAAGCCCACCAAAACATGACTTGTATTCTGTCGACGCGAAGTTGTAGCAACGAACGTGGCGGGGCAACTTATTCAAGCAACGGGACGCTGCTCGAGACAACATGACTTCTTTCTGTTCGTTTAAGTAGTCGTAAAAGACTGTAGGAGATGGGATTAGTAAAAAAAGTCGAAAACGAACAACGTGTTTAAAACTTCATTGGTTTGAATGACAAATGGAGCCACCCGGTGCCAAGGAAAGAAAGAAGCTGAATCCCCGACCTTTCCACTTGAACTAACACGACACCTAACTTCTCGAGAACAGTATTTGTTCTTCAATTGGAGATGTTCATACAAGTATTCAAGTATTATATCTTTGTTGATAGAGTAAAGTAGATATTACTGCATTGTGATATTGTGATAGTACTTTCAGGTGGAGGGTTTTCACGGACAAAACCGTTTACGGTCCAACAATTTCGTTAAAAAAAATTCTTGGCACGCCATTTCCACAAGTTCACTCGTGCTTTGGCAATTTTGGCTTTCTTAATTCCCTTCTCCTTCCACTGGAGCTGCTTCCACTTTGTCTCCATAGTGTGCCAGTCAACATCATAGGCACCCGGGCCGGCCGTCGGCGGAGGTCGTTTCGATTCGCGCATAATCACTTTGTCGGGTGAGGGGAGCTTTGGGAACGCATGGGCGCGATTTCCAAACGCGCCATCCATGCGGCATACCCCAGGACCCCCTCCGCCTTGATCATGCACTGGCAGCTCAATTTTATGCCGCACCCTCGCAGCAGGGGCTGAAAAATGTACGGCAAAGGATCCGTTGCCAACGCCAATACGCATGGCACCGAAACTTGATACACTGAACGGGTGCGGGTTGTATCTGTCCGGCGCTGGCGTTACGAAGGACTCGGAATCGTGCATAGACGGTCGCCCACCCATTTTGGTCCCTTTGATTGTTTCCAGGTATGCACGGCCAGGGCGGGTGTCGTAATAAAGAGGCTGATCTGCTTCGTTCCGCAGTTTAATATCTGCATAATCTACCGCGCGGCTCAAAAATGGAGCTTTGATCTCACTCCGAATCTCTGGCAAAGTATAGGCTGCCGGGCCTGGTATTTCTGACTTTACCCGCATCATCGGGTCCCGCCCTCGAACTTCATGTAGTGCCCCGAAACCAACACCTTTCTTATGCAAGGTTATGTCTTGCACATGATAGCTAGAAGGGCCGGGTGTTTCAGATGTTTTTGGCCCATCTTCTTCCATACGCTCTGATTTATAGAAGTGTCCGCCTTTCACAACACCGAACACTTTTGGTTTATTGTAATCGGAGGGGCCTGGCTCTGATGCTGAACGCTCAAGCGACCGATTCGCGCCACCTTTTGCATCCTTTGGAATAAACCCACCGATCGTTCTGGCCGGTATATCCGCGCGTCCATAATCGTGCGGTGCAGGCTCTTGGGAAGCCTTTCTAATACGAAGGTCGTCAGACGTTGGCACAATCCCTTTTGAAATGAGGCCTCCTTTTTTGTTTTGTTTCTCTTCAAAATCATAGGGGCGATACTCCATGGGACCTGGTACATCGGATGCACAACCCTTCTCGTCTCGTGGACCTTGGTCAAAGGTGCCCAGGAGGAACGTCCTTTTTGGCTCTGATGGATACGATCCAGGTCCAGGCAAGTCTGCCGCTAATTTTGATTCCATGCTATCTTGTCTTCCTGGACCTTTTCCAAACTCCCCACACACCCACTTAGTTTGTTTGGACGATACGTCGTACTGACCAGGACCGGGCACGGTCGAAGCTGTGCTTTCAGAGGTTGGATCGCTCGGCCGGCCCATGGCAACGTAACCTGAATACCCACCATATGTGCCTTTAATATCTTTAACCTCGTATTCACTCGGGCCAGGAGTTTGGCTCTTTGCCGTCGTACCTGTAAACCTCGGCCCCTTCAAAAATGGACCGCCTCGGGCAGTTTGAAAGTGATCACTGTCGACATGATCAGGTTTCAATATGGCGGCAGAGGCCCTAACTTCCAGTTTTCGTCTATGGTACCTAGCGTCTGGGTGCAGAGGTACTCTTTCCTCGCCTCTTCCTTGGGAAAAAAAGTCGCCATGTTCTTCTACGGCATATGTGTGCTTAACGTTGGTGCGTAAAGTAGCCTCTCCGCGACAAGTCGGGTTCAATGTGGTTCCTTTCGTGTAGTGGTTCCAATACATGTGGACCTAACCAATGCATGTGGACCTAACCGTGCTTTTTCTATCCTTCGGCGTCTTGATTTCTTGAGAATATAAGTCAGAACATCAAACCTCAAATGTCGTCGCACAACGCCATGGAGGTAGACAAACTTTGGCACGACAATTGGTGTGGGTGAAACGTTTCTATCTCGCGTGTGGTTAGCTAGCCAAGTATAAGTTTATTATTAATTACAGACTGCACTATTACATTATTACTGTTTACTGTTTACTGTACTGCTAATCATACTGAAGAATAATTCGGCTATGGTATCCGTTACCTATGGTATTACCGACCTATGAGCTCTTCCCCTCTCCTGGTTTCTTGGGAGGAAGACGGAAGACGGGATCGCCGGTCGCCGGATGGCCGGGTGCTACGGGGATTTATTTTATTCAGCAAAATAAATAACTACATTATACAGTATCGTCTATTATAACGACGAATGAACGAAAACCGAAGTTAGGAGTGGGAGGGTATGAACCGTCTTTAGATGGCCATTTTGGATTCAAACAGAAACTTATTAGGCTTCCCGAGCCCACCTGACCCTCCATCAATTGTACGACAAGCCTGGCTCTTGCTTCACTTCTGCGAAAAAAGAACCCGCAATACTATCATGGCGGCCTCTGCTGCTCTCTCCGCCAAGCGCAGGAAACAGAAGAGGGAAAGACAGAAGCAGGAAAGAAAGGAAATGTTAGAAAAGGAGCAACAAACTGTTTCGGAGTGGTTTAAAAAGTTCGACTCTGACCAGAACAACGAATTAGATGAGTTGGAGTTAACAAAATTGTTCGTGCATCTCGAGCCTGATGCGGTCAAAGATGAGTCTGTTGGGCCTTTCTTAATGAAACAATGCAACGACGTAGTGACTCAAGAAAACTGCATGAACCTTATAAAGAAATTTCGGTATTACCTGAAACAGAAACGATATTTAGACGGTCTATTTGACAAATACGACACAGATAAATCAGGAATTCTGCAAGCGAGTGAGCTGGTACAGCTTATGAAGGATAAAGCAAGAGGCCCTTCGGGATTGGGAGAGGAGATTGAAGTGGACGAAGCGGATGTAGAAACCGTCTTAGAAGTCTGCGGCTCCAAAGATCTCGCGGGTATTCCCAGGGAAAATTTGCTGTCTGCAATTGCAGAATGGCATGTGATAGCAGAGAAGAAAAGAACCGAACAGAAGAAGTCGAGTTTCTGTGCAATACTTTGAGGGGAGACTCCTTCGCCTTTTCCACAAGCTTCTCATATTCACATTTATACGAAGGGGCGACAATAACGAGACAAACAGAACTGAAAGGTGACATTTTGAAGTGCTTCCATGTTCCATGTTTCGTTAGTGCTCCCATATCAGCATCGAATTAGTACCTACCGCCGTACACCCACGACGCACGACCCACACTACTGTAACACTGTAACAGCTGTAACATGTTTGAAAATACTCGTTGACGACAGGATAGTACTTACCTATCAGTTGTACGTAGTTAAAGGAGGGGAGAAGGTAACAATGTAACAATTATACCAACATCTCAATGAGCATACCCAGGTGACGACGTGGTGACAGAAAACTTGCGTTGATGAAGTGGAAACGTGCTCATCGCCCATCTGTCGCCGCTGCTCGTTGTTCTAGGCATTGTGTGTTTTTATCATGCATTCTAGTCATCCGTTCCACCGACTGTCCATATGACGTCGCTATTTCGGAAGATTCGCCGGTGTGAAGGGAGCGAAATTTCAGCGAGTACCACCAATGACGGGCAACTAAAAGTGTTCCAAGTATCCACTCACAGCATTCAAGGACGTCGCCCTCACCAAGAAGATCGGTTTTTCTGCATTAATCTCAAAGCACATCCCTGCTTTGGTTCTTCCATTTTTCAACAATCTTGTCGGCGCTTGAATTTATTTGTTGTATGCGATGGACACGCTGGGAGTAAGTGTTCGACTTTTATTGTTGACAACATAGTTTCCACGTTTTGGGAAATAGTGCTTGAGCTTGGAAAGAGCATCGCAGTCCCTGTAGTTGAAATGGCAAATTTGATGAAAGAGATTCTGTCGCGTTTGCCTGTTCAGTTGGACGATGCATACTTGCATCGAGCGCGCACTACGAAAGAAAGGGATGGAAGCTGCTTCCTTGCGTCGGTCTTGCTCGATGATAGATTGTATACAACAAACGTCGGCGACTGTCGCCTCGTGTTGGTGAATAAAGCTGGGAAGTCGCGCCAGGTGACACATGATCATAGACCTGGGCTGTCAAAGGAAGAAGACTGTCGTATCTTGGCATCTGGGGCGCTGATTGAAGGATCTAAGGGAGTAGAAAAACGTGTGTGTGCCAAGGGGCTGAGAATGGCCATTAGCCGTGCCCTGGGAGATCGCTTGTTGAAGCCGAATATTATTTCGAGCGTTCCAGACGTATTTCAAAGCGACCTCACCGACGTTCGGTTTGTGTGTTTAATGTCTGATGGCGTCACTTGCCGTGTCTCGAATACAAAATTCGGCACTATCTTGAGAGGTGCAGACCCAGGCTTTCTTCGATTGAATCATGGGGAGAAGGTGAACTTTGCAAAGAGTTTAGTTGATCATGCTTTCGCCAAGGGCAGTATGGATAACATCACGGCGTGTGTTTTGTACTTGGGATGAAAGTAGAGACGTAGAGACGTAGAGACAACTGTACATCAATAGTGTCCTTTGTAATCTTATTTATGCCAATAATTAGGTTTATTAGTTTATTAGAGATACTTGATAGCATTCGTCATGTGCATGTGTAGAGGTGTGGAGTGTACGTAGACGACGTGTCATTTTATGATCGATCGGACAGCATCTCCTTCATCACAACATATTTTGTTCCGTACTTGTTATTACACTGACTTCAGAGTAACGATGTAACGATGTAACGATAATATGATAATATAAATAAATACAGTAACTGTCCGTTCACAACAGCGCCATTCAATCCAACGCCACGAATTAATCGCAACCATAATCATGCTACGGGTTGCAAGTGTACCTTCCCCGCGAATCTACCACCTCGGTGCTCATACCCACAGAGTAAACGGGGGCACTTGGGAAGCATTTTCGCCGCTTGTTCTGTGCTAAAGGAGCTGGCTATGAGCGATTCTGTATACGAGCGGTTGAATATTCGTGAAGTCAACGACCAACGGCCTTTATCGCCAAACTCCGGCATGTCCAGACGATCCAGCGCCCCATCTGCAATGCTTGATTCGACGGTTACCAGTTATGGTAACAGTGCCAAAATTGAACGTTATAGAAAGTGGAAAGGTGATGCAGGAGGACGGGCAGCGACAAGTACGGATAGTCTGTCTACGAGCACAATCGGAAGGAACAATATGCTGTTGAGAAGTCAAATCGAAGATATGGAAAAGCATATTCTGCTGCTCAAGGAAAACGAGGCTATCCAAAATGCACAAGTCAAAAGGCTTACTGAGGTGAACTCCAAACTAGTGACTGAAATCGAGGCTAACAGACAAGATTTACATCGTATGGCAACACTTAAAGAAGGGGTTTCGGCGTTGATTGAAAAACATGAAGGATTGAGGGCAGAGCTGAAGCAAACGAAGGAGGGGTTACAAGAAAACCTCGCGAGTAAAACTTTTTTGGAAACCGAAAATGGTAAGCTGAAAAATGCTATGAAAGAAATGACAAACGCACTCCAGGAAAATATGAACCGATTGGATGATTATGAACGGGAAAACGGCACTCTCCGGGAGAGTCAAGCTGCCTTACAAGAGCTGTCACAGGAATTGAAACAGACGGCGCGCCGGAATTTACAAAGTGCGATGGAAGGAAAGGTGGAGAAAGAGAAAGACGAGCAAAAGTTGAAAAAAGCGAAGAAAGCCATTCAAGCGCTTAGTCATTTGTCCAGCAAATTGGTCACTAGGCTTCGGAATGAAGGAATTGACTTTTTTTCTGAGCAAGAAGAGAGCGTCTTTTCCCCACCATTATCCGAGACCACTCCATCAGTATCCAGCGACGATGAGCAAGCGAGTGTCCAAACCGCCGTGAGCTCTCATGCGACATACGATAACTTCACCCTAGACATGATGGAAAGTGATCAACGATCTGCTATTGTTGATATGCTGCAAACCCATGTCGACAATATGAAATCTTCAAATGTTGAGCTTGAAGATTTCAGGAGGCGTGGCTCGACCATTGCAAGATCCCCAAAGCTGTCATCTCCGACATTGATGGGCGAGGATCAAATTAAAAAAGAAATCAAAACGCTAGAACAATTGCTGAAACATGCCGAAACTGTGGAGTACACGAGTGAGGAAGACATGAAAGAATACAAAGCGCTCATTGAGCATCACGCCAAACGTATTGGTCCTGATATGGAAAATTACGTGCCACTAGAATCTCTCCACGAGTTGTGAAGAAGTATTGTATCATATTTGTTTTTTTACATCAATATATATGCTATCTATTGATACGAGCAATATATACTTCTAGAAGAAGTTAGATAGATTCGATAATGTGCATGGTGCATGGACTCTTTCTTTGCCTCGCTCGTATTCGCGCCGAACCCAACCTCCACCATGGTTGGTGTATGGCATGATGGTGAAGCATTTAATGGAACCACGTAGGCACCTACGAGCTATTTATGTGCGCTGGGATGACTAGGTGTTAAGTTGTAGCTGCACACTAGGTTTCGGTCGGACCGTGGCTATATCGTGAAAGCTGTGCAGAGATGGCAAGCCTGGCCCGCGAAAGCGCGCACGATACTGGGGACGAACAACACGCTCGGCGGGCTGCGTATCAATTCAATCGTCGTCCAAATTTTAACTGCTGGAATAGTACGGCATTGCTGGCAATGTCCTTGCCTGTGTTACCGTCGTACAACTTTGTCTTTCCTTTCAGTAATCGCTATAAGTGCCTCGCAAATTTGGCCGCAATTATTGATCCATTTTTACCTCGTGGGCACAGTCTTTCGAAAAGTGTCCCGATTGGTTTTCTGGCCAACGGCAGCCACAACGGGCTCGGGCATTTCCTATTTGACATTCCTGAATGTCTGCTAGTATACTTCGATCGTGCCTTATACAAACTCTGTCCTGAGCATAAATGTTTTGCGCTTTTCCCACGCGTGATGCCGCTGGAAAATGTCCCTGTCGCAACGACTTCTTTGACACTGCCCCACACACCCAAGCTGGACTTTGCGGAACATACCCCGCTGAAACTTGCCGCCTCTTTGCGTGGAGCTGGGCGCTGCTGCCGCATAGTAAACGATTGTTCGTCTGATTGTTGTGAGTTTTTGCACACGAGCACACCTACCAAAAAGGAAGCACACGCGCCTGCGCCAAAACGAGATACAATGGCAGAGCAGGGTGGACGGACTGGCTGGGGCAAAGGTAGCCACCGCAATTGCAATCGCGCCGGTATCTTTCGAAAGTGGTGCGAAACGACCTATGGACGGGACGCCATGGACGCGCGAGGGGGCATTTTAGATGTTGCTGGCGGAAAGGGAGAGTTGGCGTTTGAATTATTGACGTATGGACGGATAAGTAAAGTCACCATAGTTGACCCACGCCCCTACCACGTCTATGGCATGCTACGCCGTCTCACGCTTGGCCATGTACAACGCATACGTAGTAGAGGTGATCCAGATGGCGTGCGCCATGTCGGCGATCACGTGTTCGCCAAATTACCACTACCAAATCATCTGCAGTGTTGGTTCGAGTACCCGTTACCCTTGGAGAATGATACGAACGCTTTCAGTGAAAAGAAAGTGCGCAGTGTATATGTTGATGAAAACCTAAAGAGTGAAAGAGATCAAGTTCTGTCGCTTCAAGAAAACATGGGAACGTGCTCTGTCGTCGTCGGAATGCATCCTGACCAAGCGACTGAGGCTATCGTTGATTTTGCGCTAAGTGCACGAAAACCTTTTGCAATTGTGCCGTGCTGCATTTTTCCGAAGATGTTCCCTCAACGCAAACTAAAGTCTGGAGAAGCTGTCGTTTCGTACGATCAGTTCTGCCAGTACTTGATCGAGAAGGATCCAACTCGGGTTCGTCGAACGACCCTGGATTTTCCTGGTCGAAATATATGTCTTTATTCCCTTGGCGAAAAAAGCGATCCGCTTACATTCCTCTTGCGTGCTTACGTTGCTCAAGCATCATTTCAGCACATTGTGAAGAACGCGTTGTTGGCTCTCGATGGTTGGGATCTGCTTGCAACGCAGCAATGGATCTTGGCCAACATTGTCAACGGCGAGTGTGCCCAAAAGTTTCCCGTCAGTTGGTCATATCGTAAGTTATTTTTGTCGTCATATATGAAGATGCTTGGTGCACAAAAGATAGAAGATATTTGTGACGAACTTGCAGAGGAAGCCGTAGCGTCAATGATCGAACACGACAAATTACCCATGCTGTCCTTCAAGACATACTTTATGGCGACAGGAATGTCCATTTCTGTTTCCCAAACGAGCGGCTCCTTGGGTGGAGCGATGGAAACGGGTGGAAAAGTGTGGCCCGCTTCTCTTGTATTGGCGGAATACTTGAGTGCACATAAAGAACTGTTGGTAGGGCAACGGATACTTGAAATTGGGTGTGGGACGGGTGTGACTGGGATCGCCATGGGGAAAATACAACGGTCGGGTATTAAGCGGCTGGTACTTTCGGACTTTTCTGCTCAAGTTCTTCAAAATATGCTCGGCAATGTCGAGAAGAATGGGTTACATTGCGTTCGTCAACGGGAATATTCGAAAAGTCTCTCCGATCTTCCTTCTAATTTTGAGCTAAATGGGGATATTTTTATAGAAGCGCTACTTCTGGACATCTGTCAAGTCTCTTCGGACGACATTTCACGCATTGCTACCGATTTCGATGTGATTGTGCTATCAGATATGATATACGATGTGAACTTGTGTCTAGGCATCATGACATTTCTTTCACAGCTGCTGCAACGCAACCCAGCGATCATCATTATATCGTCAACGGAACAAAGAGGCAGCTCTAGCCATGCCTCGTATGATCAACGCCTTGTTGATCTCCATATGAAAAGACGTCTTTTGCTTTCATCTGACAGTAATCGAGAATTTTTACAACTGTACCCATGGCTCCCGTTTGTTGGTCAGGGTTTAGGGACTTTCAATGTCGAAAGAATCGCTCGTGCGACCTAGAATACATTCATTGAATTGTGAATTGAGCTTACTTTTAATATAAAGAAAGTGTGGAAAATTTAATATATACCATATAATACGATATTATATATCATATGATGATATTAGAGAGAGTAAGAGAAAAAGAGAGTTTGTTAAAGTTAGAGCACCTGCTATTTCAACAATCCTTCTAGTCGGATGCCACACCAATCGCTTTCTCGTGCCCAATTGTACTTGGAGTAGAATCGTTGCAACGCTTCGTACCGAACCACCAAGTCGATGGGGTTTTCCTTCATGGCGGAACAAATCTTCTGCAAGCAGACCGGGCATAAAGAGAAATGTGAGCTTTCGTGGGCGCCCCCATTGTTCCCATTCATAATGCACTTGAAGTAAATACAATGTCGGAGTCCAAATATATGACCCACTTCATGAGCCATGGTTCTGCATGTTTTTTTTAGCATCCTCCTATGCTCTTCTTCGGACAACGCATTGTTTGTCCCCCTGTGAAAATTCGGGGAGTAACGTGCAAACGAGAAGACACCAACCCCGTCCATCATTACAGCCTGGCCAAACACGAAGTTCCAATCGTCTCCCGGTGTCAAGTCTAACATCGTGATGCAAACGGAAGCAAAAACATCTCGCGGACGTCGTCTTTTCCGTAAATACTCAAAAGCATCGCCACACAAAAGTTGCTCCCCATCTACAAGCCCCGAGACAGCAACTACTTTTATATTTACTGGCTTGACAACTCGTACTGAACACCCAAAGTAAATCTCCAAATATTCCTTTAGCACATTTAATGGGGGCGATAGGAGAGGGTCAAAGTTGCCGACCGGGACCACTTCTATCGTATCGACTGGCCCATGAGGATAGTTTTTGAAACTTTGTCTGTTGTACGACTTTACACTTTGTCCCGAATCAGCAGGTTCACCTGCATGTTCATACATCCAATCCCCCCGTTTTGGAATGGGAACGCGTTGAAATGACGTTTCTGGCACGGTTGGATGAACTGCAAAGGCCTGCTTCTCAATTTCAGGCAACGTTTTGAACGCAGGATAATGTATTCCCGCGGCGAACTCAATATCTTTGAACGTCGGCCGTCGAAATTTGGGTGGCATATTCTACTTCCTCGTCGCTGTACCCGTCCGTTAGTCTTCGGCGTTTCCGTGAGTGCTAAAATTGGTACAAAATGTTTTGTGAATATGTGATGATTTACAGGTTCGGGAAATCTTCCCCTCTCTCAAGACCCTCCCCAATACTGCCGTACTTCCAGACCTTCGCACAACAACATGGACCGTTGGACACCCACCTAGCCTAAAAGCTTGATTCGATTGTTGATTGCTACAGTGCTACAGTACTGCACATCTGTACTTCCTATTAGACGCATTACAAGTACAAGAATACTCTATTCTATCCCATCCGACCTTTTGTTATCATAGCTGTACAGGTACTGGCGTGACACACAGGAGCAGAGCACGAGTCTCGTCGATGACTACTCGTACAGCACGGGATACCCATGTGCGTATGTGCGTGATGACTGCAAGATTCATTTTCGTCGTCATCGGACTGAATACTTCGCGACGATTAGCTACACAGCACACAGCACACTATCGTCTGCTCGGGTCAGCCCGTCAGCCCCCACGCACTTCAACATATCTTATTGAGCGCCATACTGTTAGCCGCGTCCCCGACGGAAAGGTTTCTACAAGACGGAGACAGGTCGTTTGTCTCTTGTGCATCACTTCAAATAACATCTGAAAGCAAGTCAAATAAAGCAAGTCAAATTGAATACCCTTCATCGATGTCCTCAGCCATGCCTATTCTGAAGGCGGTCGGTGTCGGTCTTGGTACCGGCGCGGTCCTGTATCCGCTTGGGAGTTTGTACAAGAGTCGGTTTCAACGAATGGTAATGGAGGAAGGAAAGGTTGGTGAATACTTTCTTAAGGATCACCTCGTATACCCATTACTAGGCATGGGGGTGATAGTTGGTGCGTCTGTTGCAACGAGACGCTACAGTTACATCAAATCTATTAAACCAGGAATGAAACCTCTTGACTTGAAAACGTGGTATGCCAAAGAGTTTGAGGCACGAGCGTAATCAGAAGGATGGCTGAGCGCGTCAAGTGCATAACTGTTTGATTTAATCAAAGTATATAGCACACGGAGCATGAAACTGGTCGCGAAAAGCACTCTTTGTGGAGCTGCCGCTTCTTTGGGGAAATTAATACAACCATTATATTAGATTATATTAAATTAGACAATGTTTGTGTGTAGTGTGTAGTAAAAATCACAGTTCTTCATCAGTATTCTCCTCTGTAAATAGAGCCCTTGCAGTTAAATCTCGATCAATTAACTGAGGTCCTGTCCCTTTTCGGATGTTTCTTCTTTAAATCATAGAGAAGTGGGTTAAAAGCATCTTTATATGCAGGATTATCCTTTCTGCTTTTACGTAGAGCCCGTAACGCTTTCATATAATGCAAAGACCCTCGGGATTAACTCTTTGTTGATTCTCCTTCGCTCCTCTACAAGTTCTTCTCCGTGCCTGACTGTCACTGCATCGACCAAATTAACCTGCTGCCAATCCAAAAAGTTTTCGATTGATCTCTTCAGAGTAGGATGATTTTTCAAGATCTCTGCGACAGACTCTGGTTTAGTAGAATTGTCT
>Ga0099797_100925_pt1 | contig 17067 bp, 10 predicted proteins | sample Uncmet_Sort48C_1_FD_89871 | JGI IMG/M metagenome (GOLD analysis project Ga0099797, IMG submission 89871) | Marine eukaryotic communities from CALCOFI LINE 67, Pacific Ocean - C012_Sort48C_1 | ecosystem: Environmental > Aquatic > Marine > Oceanic | place: Pacific Ocean: Monterey Bay | collected...
GGTCCCGACGGAAGCGACTTGCGGATGTTTAAGTATTTGTTCAAACTGGAGTTTTGAGATATTATTTAGCATGGGGTTAGCATTAGCAAGATCTGTATACGTATATACTATCAAGTATAAATATTCCTATGTAACACCAAAATACGACAATTCCATGATTGGTTCTATTTCGAAGCTTCTCTCTTATATTTAAGTATAATGTCACTAATTTACAAAACTAGGTAAAAAGCTTCTTTTGTGTCCCAAATCGATATGAATCCATTTTTAGTATAAAATATTCGTATACTTTGATAGGACATGGAAGTAGTAAATTGTATGAAACAAGTCGACAACCAATGTTGTACTTTATATAATGTATTAGTATGCATAAAAACATATAAAATGTAGCTGTGGCTACTCTGTATAGTATTTAGTACAAATCAACTATATAATGAAAGTGGAAAAATGTGTGTTTCGTTGACGTTTTATGCATCTTTTTCATGTTTTTGGCTATAAAAAGTCGATATTTTATAGTCTTAGATACGTACTACTATTCTTGCTGCAATCGTAATATTTCGTACATTATTCAATGTTTTCTGTAAAAAAGGCTTTCATCCACCTTAACATGAATAATAAAAGTGCTTTGAAAGCAAAACTAATTAAACTTTATAAACATTATTGTAAGTGCTGTGTATATGGTAATACAAGGTGATTTCCTTCAGCAATCGCACTTTAGTAGATTTTCGTCACGTTTTTAATATTTTTTGGTGAGATAATAAAAAAAAAATATTGAAGAAAAAAAGGAAGTAAAAAAAATAATACAGTAATATTTTTTTCAATCAACGAAATAAACATCTTGGTATTATTGTCTTCTTCTTCAGACCTTTTCACACACAATCTTCTACTGTGAGTAAAGTTACAAAAACCTATGTGTACTACAAGGTTTGGCATAAGGAGAAATACTGAGATACAACACAAATCAGACAGAATAAGAATAAAAACGATGGGCAACAAAAGCTCCTCACCTGGGAGTCGTAATAATAATAGTAATAATAATAATGCCTCAAGAAATGGTAGTAGTTCCCAAGGAAATATTGATTTTAAAGTAACACAAATGATGAACATGGGTTTTGATGCTAATATTTCTAGAGTTGCACTGGAACAATGTAATGGCGACCTTGAAAATGCTATTGCATTTATTTTGCGTCAAAAAAAACAAGAGGAAATGAACAAAAAAACTGCGACGGCGGCCCGCCGTGGTGGTGGAAATAGCACAGGATATAGTAGTAAAAAAAGTGCAACGAATGGAAATCTTAATAACTCAACCGCTAATAGAGAAGCTATGCTTGCTGCTGCAGAAAATCGTATGACATGGAGGCAAACTGGAAAAACTGGCACTAAAAAAAAAATCAACAGCAATAATAAAAGGAAAAATATCTCGCCTGTGAAAAATAATCGAGATGCAAGTACAACGGGTAAAAATAGCAACACAGTTGACTTAACATCATCAAAAATGGGGACTACATCATCAAAGAAAAATGATAATAAAAGTGAAAAGCCAATTGAAAAAAAACTGATAAAGCAAGCTAAAATTTTGAGTGCAAACCCAATAGCGCTTGATACATGTGCAACAATAATAAAAACTATTCGTGATAAACCAAAGGAAGAAAGATACAGAAAATTGCGTTGGTCAAATAAAAAATTTGAAAAAACAATTCGATGGAGTCCAGGGGCAACAGAATTTTTAGTGTTAATTGGATTTCAAAAAATGGAGGAACATTTATATATGCCAAGGGTCGATATCGGGCTACTCTATGTAGCATCATCAATACTGGAAGATAAAAAAAAATCAAAAATCTATCAAAATAAATTAAAGGAAATTGAATTCAGCCGGATAATGGAATTATTAACCATTGAAAGTCATACCGTCCTTAATAGTTCTGAAATACAGACACGTAAGGAGTATCTTGATAAATGTCCGGCAGAGCCTACAGTAGGGGAAGGCGAACAAACAAAGATTACGTTCGTCATTAGTAAAAAGCGATTTACGCGACGGTTTCCATCTGATTGTTCTTTGGTAGATACCGTAATAAATTGGTTAGGCAGTTTAAATTCTGTCATTCCTAAAAAAATTATATCTGGCGAATGGATTTTAAAGAATACAACCATGTTTCCATCAACAGATATAGATTTTAACGATAGCAAAAATAATACGCTATACGGTTTAAAATTATGGCCAAGTGGTACTGTTGAATTAGCGATGAGCGATAATAAAGAGTGAATATAAATATATATATAAAATTTTGAGAGAGCGCTTTAGCTAAAATGCCAAAGAGAACGGGAAAATTATTAAAAATGCAGTGTGACACGATGTAAGAAAAGGATTTTAATTATGATACGAGTATTAAAAAATATTTTAATATTTTATCTTTAGCATATATAATACCAAGTACATGATATTATACATTTATATATATTATTTACAGGGAGTAAAATTTTATTAAATAAATATGAGTAAGAATTAATTATATATATATACGAGGCGTATTATACTAAAACTCTTCTCATTCCAACCGATGATTGACGACGATTTTTTTTATTCATACTTTCTTTACTGTTGGCTTTCTTTGAAGGAAGCATAACACTTGATCGTCGAGCTGACATACCAGACGATTTTCTTGATTTTTTTTGATGCTCATCTTTGTCTTCATCGTCAGAATCAAAGTCGAATTCTGATTTGTGCTTACTCTTTCGAATTTTTTTTTGCATTGCTTTTATTTGTTTGATTTGCGCATCTCGTTCTTCAATTGTTAAATTTCCCGTAGGTCCACGGCGTATTGCTCTGTGACGTCTATAATTTCCTGATTCAACACGATTTTTGACATCAAGTCGTACACTAGTTACATCAACTGGTGCTACACTAAACATACTTGGTCGTCTACCAGATTGTTTTATTTGGGCGTTTTCATCCGGATCAAAATCCCCAAACGACGGTGGCGTTGGCGTTTTCAAGGATACTGCTGAAAGTAACCCAAGAACTGCACTGTCTTCCCCGCCTAAATCGTCTGCATTTCCTTTCTTCTTCTCAGTCGGCATATCCGTAAATTTTTGGTACAAGTTTGCTATTGTAGTTGCTTGCTGCTCCATAATTCCGAGGACACTTTGTATATTCAAATCGTTTATTCCATTTATTACTAATTCTTTATTTAAATCTGATTGATCGCATCCCATCAAGGAAAATAATTTTAACATCATCGGTTGAATTGTTCTAGACACTACTTCATAATTTTCTGTACTTTTGTTATACTCATTTGCCTTTTCCTCTAATCTCTTCCTATTGGCAGTTAACTCATCTACTTTTTCCGTTCTTGAGACTCCTGATTTACTATATTGTTTTGAATATCGCTTTAGTTCCGCTTTTATAACACGTGTTTCTGCCACTGCTTCCTCTATATTTCTATTTAACTCATTAATATGCTTGTAAACGCTAAAATTTCTGTGCTCAGAACGTAAAAATGTATCTACAAGTTCATCTAATGATTCTATTCCAGTTTCACGCGTAATCGTTTCAAATGCTTCTTCCATCGAATCTATATATTGCTTACGTTTTTCTTTAGATGATTTCACTTTATTTAATTCATCAGCATTTTGAGACGCTTTTCTACGGAGCATGAGAATCTTGGCAGCGTGGTCCATATGTGATTTATCTTTAACTGCCTCCTTCTTCTTTGTTTGTTGAGCAATATGAAGCAATTTCATTTTCTCTTTCCATTTAGTTTTAAATGCTTTTGCATCCTCCGCTAAAAGGGCGGATAATGCTGCAGTTTTTTCATTTATTTTTTCGGTTATTTTAGCTAGTTCTTGCTCCTTTTGTGACATTGTTTGGATAGCAGTTTCACGACTCTTTCTTATTTCTTTCATTTTATGGTACTTTTCTTTCTGCAATGTTAACGTCATGCGTTGTCCATCAATACGCTCTTTTTTTAAGTCGTTTTTTGAATGAACAGAGCTAGTTTGCTGCTGCCGCGTTAGTACTAAACGTTCCAACAATTCAACATCCTTTGTCAACATCGCTGGTGTTGCTCTGTTTGCTAAGGCTTTTATTGTGCGTTTGTCTTCAAGTTGTTGTAATTTCCTCTCCAAATTTGCCTCTACGTTACTTAAGTAATCAAATTTTTCGGATAAAACACCGTATTTTTCTTGAAAATGTGTTGCAACGCTTTGCTCGCTTCGCGCCTTTTCAAAATCTCCTAAGTTTAATTCTCTTAATATTGCCTTATCACGCGCTTGGATTTGTTTTAACTTCCGTTGTTCTGACTCTTCTCTTTCTTGTTCCCGAACCATTCGTCGCCTAGCTTCTCTAGAAGCTTGAACCCGTTCATCAGGCCCACGAGTTATGCGATCGAAGGTCTTTTTTTTATTTTCGACATATTTGCCGGCAAAGCGTAATCTGTACATCAGTGTTTTATTATCATCAAAATTATTCGTTTTTTTCTTTCTTTTTTTACTTCTATTACTAGCTTTATTGTTATTATTTCCATTGGCTTGACGTGTAACCCAATCCTGTAGGTTAGACATTGTAATATTTATATAGAAGAAATGTAAATGTGATTATATAAAAATATTGATAAACTTAAAAATTTTATATATAGAGAATCACAATATGATTAGTTTGTTGCTTTCGTAAATGTCGCCTGTTCCTGTAAATCATCACAAGGTTTTCCACTGAAGTAAGTAGTTGTTTACGTAACAAGCAACGATGAAATGCAATAATAAAATAATAATTTTAAATTAGTTATAATAATGATTGTTGATGGCTACTGATAATAATTAATAATGATAGCCCTGACCATAACACGAAGATAGCACTCTGGCACTGGAGTGAACGTTATAACTGCAAAAAAGTATTACAACAAAATAATCGTTTTTACGACGAATAAAAAGTCTGCTGTCGTTTTTTTCTTTTGATAGGCTCCATACACTCCATTCAAGTACAAAATATACCTATTCTTTGTACTTGCTGGTGCATCTTATTGACCGATTTTTGTAGCAATTGTATTTCCCTGCTAAATGATATATTAGTAAAGTAAGGCATTACGAGTAGTAGCTATGTTAATAAAAAAAAGGCTTTTTGGATGATTCAATGTGATACAAATTGGAGCGAATGTATATATTATTATCTTACTCATTTAAATAAAATTTTATACCTGTGATTAATATTCATATACTGTTAAAAAAAAAGAATGTAAAATTTTCTTCGACTAGATCTCCGTCTAGGATAAATTTACTACCTTTGGAGTGAATGTATATACAACGAAAGATGCTTTGCAACAAACAATAATGAAAAAATATAATAAAATTATAATGATTGCATGGTAACGTACCACAAGCAACTCGTCAATTGGAATGTCATAAAATATCTTTCGTCTCTAGGTGTACACAAACTACACTGTTGGCATACCGCCTATTTTATCCCCTGAGAGCCACCTAACTCGTTTCCCTTTAAGCCATGCACCCTCTCTATAAACACCATTTGTAAAGCGATATCGCCCGTTTCCATCTTCTAAGTTATCCTTGAAGAACCCAGAGTACTTTTCACCATTTTTCTGTAAAGATTTGATACACATCCATAATAGTATATGCATACATACATATATACATATTAACGTTCCGTGTGTTAGGAAAATAGCTTTAAATAAAAAGAGTTGTATAAATATTTTATACGTCATTTAGAAAACAAGAGAGAAAAATACGTACGTAGGTCATATTTCCTCTTCCTTCGCGTACTCCTTTCACAAATTCGCCATCATATAGTCTACCATCAGCAAATGCATATACACCTCTACCATGCATGAAACCATCTTTGTACGCCCCCTCATATGAATCTCCACGATGAAAAATCATTTTACCTTGTCCATGCTTCAACCCGCTTTTAAATAAACCTTCGTATATCCCAACTTGATTAGAAAATTTACCTTGCCCATCATATTTATCTTTTTTAAATTCGCCCACATATTTATCATTATTTCTAAATATTTCAGTTCCTTTGCCCTGTTTTAAACTTCTAACATATTCTCCCCGATATGTATATTTTCCATTTTGTGTAGTATAAATTCCCTTACCCCATCTATACCCTTGTCGAAATTCGCCTTCATAAAAATCACCATTAATAAACGTTAATCGTCCTTTTCCTTCTCTGATATTTTCAACTAATTCACCATCAAATTTACCATCAAATAATGATGTATGCTCTTTAACTTTCTTCTTCTTTTTTCTCATAGTAGATCTACGTCTTGATTTTTTTTTACCATTCTTTGCTGAAGGTGACTTTGATCTGGATTTGCTGTTTTTAGAAGACTTAGGGGATGATAACGGGGAAACAGTATCATGTCCGTCTTCGTCATTTACTTTGTTTGCTTCTTCCCCTGTTGATAGCGAGCGTTGCAATACAATATCCTCTTTTGTCTCATCAACATCATCCGCATGTATTTCTTTCTCCTCTGCCATTATATATACAACTCTATATCCCTTATTTCAAATTTGCGACGAAATATACAATACCAGTCTATATTAATTCCTTCAACGTCATGTATAATAATGTTTTATTACGCTTCTTTTAAGTTTGCAACATGATGTACATACTTCTTGTATTTAGATATACAACACGATTGGCCGTTACCTGTGATTAGAGTAGTATTAGCATAATCGTAGCATTGTCAACAATAAAATAAATTATAAATGTAATAATAATAATAATTATAATATAATAATAATTTCAATAAAAAATTTCAATAATGTAAATGTGCTAATAATAAATAAGTAATAATTGAAATAATATAAAACAATTTTTAACGACTACTAGCTATGCTATAGTACTTCTTTTATTACTATTATTATTATTATACTACATCATACTACTGTATATGAGTATGTTATATATATATATATATATATATGATAAATAAGATCGTGACACTGATCATTTGTATACAATTTAATATATAGATGGAATTTACATCTGTATAAGCTAACTACATACACACACAAAGGCATACCGCACCCGCGAGGGAGACACAAACACACACACACACGTCTTAGGGTGTTATCTTCTTTTGGAGCTTGATTGAATGCTGATGACCCTGCCGTATAGCAGTAATGCGATGTATTTAAGCAATAGATTGTATTTTTCATTTATCAAGGTAATAATACTATTGACGATTACTGTACATAATACCTCATCGCATCCACGATTTCGAAGAGAATTACCAAATATGAATGAAGAAATACCAGGAAAAAAAGTGCTTGGTCACACCTCTGACACATACATACAGGATTTAGATGTTTTTGGCGAGTCATTTAGAAAAGCAGGTTTTAAATGGACAAAAGAGTTTTGTCAAGAGGATTCAGATGGGGATGGGCAAGTAAGTAAAAAAATTCAATTTTCCCAAATTGTTTCAGTCAGTTTCACCTAACATATATTCTTTATCTTGTATACAATGGTTCGCATAAAGTCAAATGGTTTCGAGCTGGGAGATCCATTTTGCTGTTTTATAAAGGATGACACGACTAGATATCGTGGTGCAACAAATTATGCATTAAGTGATCCGGGAGATCCAGAAAGTAAATCCTCTCGGGCAGAACCGTGTAAATTTTGTGAGGATAAATGTAGTGATAACAGTGGGAAAAATATTTTTGAAAACAACAACACAGTCTTTATGTTTCTGACTTTAACTAACATAATGTTGTTGATCATGAAAATTTAAAAGTGCAAAGAAGACAATTTAGAATGAATAGTGAAAGTATTTTGAATGTAAAAAACCTAAAGTAATTTTTTTTATATAATAATAATACTCGTAAAAAATAAAAAAATAATTAATAATAATAATAATAATAATAATAATAATAATAATAAATAAAATAAAATTATATTATATACTATATTTATAATTAGTATTATTATAATAATAATAACAACTGTGGCGGATGATGGAGCAGTTTTTTTTTTTTATGATAATGTCCATGTAACAGACGACACACATCAAACATGGTAGTTTGTATCCTGCTATTAGTATACATTCTTACGGATAGATAATTTATTGCGTAGATTGAAATAACTACAAAGTTGCTGTTGTATAATTCCTTTTTGTTATCATTTACTTTTGATTTGAGTGTGTGCGTGTATATATACATGTTTAAGAAATGGAACAAATACAAACTTTTGATGTGCTGGTATTAGGTGGGCCAAGAAGTGGTAAGAAAACATTTGCGGAAAGATTAACAAAGGACAAATACGATGAAAATGCATCGTATAATCAAAATTTAGGCATTGAAACATGTGAACGCGAATCAATTGCGGATGGAAGAAAGGTCCTGGTGAATATAACCGTGTGTAGTGGGCGAAAAAGGCATCTACCAATTGTACAGCAATTTTATGACAAAATACATGCAGCGATTATTATGTACGATTGCTCAAATGTCGATAGTTTTAGAGAAGAAATGATTTTTTGGTACAACGAAATTAAAAGAGCGTTGCCTAATGCCATAATAATTTTAGTTGGCGCAAAAGATGATATTAATGGCCAACTACGTGCAATACCGGCAAAAGATGGCGATAAACAAGCCCAAGAATTTAACGTAAATCACTATGTTGTAAGCTCTAAAAAAAATACACAAATAACAGAAATGTGGAATGATTTGATAAGTATGATGATGGATAATCAGGAAAAAGCATTGGCAAATAATTCTCAAAAAAGTGAAACGGAGGATAAGCATAAAACTGAAACATCAGAAGAAACTACAGAGAAAGTAAATAATTAAAAAATACTCGGGGTTTATATACCAAGAAGGGTATTTTCGACACGTCTCTAGATCTAGTAGAAATATTCTCTTATAACTTCTCGGGTTGGTATTTTTTACTGAGATATTTAAAACGATTTACTTTTTTGAGAAATGTAAAAATAAACACACGCACATATATCATATGTCAAAGAGAGAGATCTAAAAAAACTTTTTAATATATATAAAATGCTATATATATAAAAAATTACTCCATATGGGTCGATTTGGATGACAACTCAATATTGATGATAGAATCAGTTTCGACATCTTCAATCTCTTCAATATCCCAATCTTTATACTTAGTTTGTGTATCATGAATGCTGCTATCATAAACTTCTGTCATGTCTTTATATTTTTTTTTTCTCTTTCCACTATCAAAATTTACTTTGCCAACATTACATTTGCAACAAGAATACGTGCGAAACTTAAGAAACAAAAAGACAAGACCAAATGTAAGTATAAATCCAACTAAGCTTACCGCTAGATATAGTTGCCACATATTATCATTTGGGATCCCTTTGCCAGAGCAACTTGACATATCTTCGTTTTTTACTGTACAATATGCAGCACTATTTATCAAATTTGCATGTTTTATTGGCAAAGAAAAGTTTTCATACTTATCCCCCCCCCACGAAGCAGAGCGGCTTACATTAGATCTCGTCGAAAACCCTTCATATGCATAAAATGATTCGCACAAATCACACGATCTTAAATGTGATGGTTGTCCTACTATGTGTTTGTTGTTCCATCCATTATTCGATAATGAAAATAAAGTGCATGTAACACTATCGGCAACAACAATATACAATTGTGTATTTACACCTTTAATTTCATTTAAATCATCACCGTTGACTTGAAACGTTGATGAAACTGTATCATTAAAATGAAGGAAAAGCGGAGAAGACGCTGACGAAAATTCATTCAACTTCAATATTCTATGGCTGCCCATCTCATTTCCCTCTAGTGCAGTTAATGCTAACATAATACGGTTCTTGTTCGATTTCAAACCAATATTTTTCAAATTGATTGTTATATCATATTGTTTAATCGGTTGCTGTTGCTTCGATATGATTGTTGACGATTTGAAGCCTGTAACTTTGGCGTTATAAAGTACACCAGCAAACCATGCCATTTTTATATTTGCCTCTGAGTTTACATTGGCAAATTCCTCAATTTTATCTTTTGGTGGGAAAAACCCATATAAATTGCCTAAATCAATAGCTAATGATCCTTCAATCATTTCTTCGTCCGTTGGCCCAGTCTCTGGAGTTAGCGCAACTATATCATGTTCGCCATACATCCAATCAGATGCATCACCGGCAGCTGAATACTTTAATACGTCTACGACATTCCCAGTTTTATATTTATTTAATTTACTTAATTCTCTACCAATAAAATATACTTTTTCTAAAGATGCAATCCACTTCAAACGTCTTTTGACACTGTGATGTGGACATGAAAATGGCCAAAACAAATTTCCACCATATGAATGATAATTTAATGCATTACTGATATTGTGAGATAATACAAAATTGCGCACGGCTATGGTTTCAGGTTCAGAAAAAGGAGCATCACCACGAAATTTTTCTGAGCAGCCATCGTCCGAGTTGCCAATGTGACAATTTTTATCATCTGAACCACTTTTTTTATTGTCACTATGGTCACTACATATTTCTGACGTGGGAGCACCAAGGAAACAATAATCATAGTTTCGGTTGATATCTACTCCATTTTTGTTTGGGTCGCTGATGCAGGTTTGGCGCGTATTTTTTCTATATATCATTTCTCTGACGTTGTCTAAGCGTATATTTTTAGCATATCCTGCAGGATTTACGATAGGTATAAACCACAGTTGTCTAGATTCTAATAAACTTGTAACTTCTACGTTACCAGCTCTGAACCGGTTTCTAATATCACGAAGTGTATATACTAAGGTCATCATACTCATTGGTTCTCTACCATGATGCAAACCAGTATATAATGTAGCTGGCGCGCAAGCATGACATTGCCCAATACACAACGCCTTTATTTCATGCGTATCATCTATCGATTTTCCTATGGTCATTGGTCCCAACGAAAAAGGGTTTAAGTCACTTCCTATTTGTTTCATAAACGTATACATTTCCTCCACTGTAAAATAACCATTAAAAGAACCTGTTACTGATATTGTATTGCTGACGGACGCGTGCTGACCCTCGGGGGAAGTATCGTCACTCTTGCTATCAACACTCATGATGACAATAAAATTGTTATCCAATGTATCCTATGCACCAACGTTGTACCTAAAAGTGGCTACTGTCGATGCAAGTTACTTGCGTAAGAACGCGGCAAGTTCAAGGATAGACCATCATTGATAATTTTTTATAATAATAATAATAATAATATGAGTTTCGAGTTTTTCCGATCAAAGTTGGTGGTAACGCTGTGTAGTCTTATTGTTATGTGGTGGTACATTGCTGTTGATTTCATGAATATTATCCATCATTCATTCACCACACGTTAACAATACGATGATAGATTTTTATTATTATTATACATTATTATACATTATTATTACTAATTATGTAATAATAATTTATTATAATATTATTATTATATTATTATTATTATTTTTTATTATTATTAATTATTATTATTATTATTTATTATTTTTTTTATTATTATAGTTATTATTATTATTATTATTTATTATTACAAGACTTTACGATGAAGGTTTTAAAAGTATTGCTGATGGAAAAACAAAAGTATATTCCGTGAGTCCTCTGGGGTATTATTATTTAATTAATAATTCTTCTTCTTTATTATTATTAATAAAAAAAACATTTTTTTATATTTTATTATTTTTACTACTCACTTTCTTCTTTTAAGATAGCTCGCTACTAAATTAAAAACATAAAAATGAACGGAGAAGAATAGTTATTTTCTGGCGCACGTGTGCGTGCTCGCTCACTTGCACTTTATTACATATGGTCAGGCAATCCACTCGATAAATCCTTCATCATATTTTTTTGATGACTTTCCAGTGTTCCTCCACCAATTTCCAATAATTTTGCATCACGCCACAATTGTTCGACTTGATACTCACCGCAATATCCGTAACCACCATGAACTTGAATAGCATTGTCTGCAACATTTTTACTCATTGTTGTTGTAAATAATTTGACTCCATCTGTATCAAGCCTATTGCCTGCTGATTCTAATTGTAAACGATTTGCAACTTGATATAAATATGCACGACCAGCAACATATTGCGCATATGAATCTGAAACATACCTTTGGATTTGTCCAAAATTTTGCAATGGTTGACCAAATGCAACTCGCTCATCTGCATACTTTCCCATTAAATGGACACACCGTCGAGCAATTCCAGTTGCCATGGCACCCAAAACTACTCGTTCAAGTTCCAAATTTCTCATCATGCATAAAGTGGCTTTATTTTCTTCTCCTACTAAATTTGCCGCAGGAACTCTTACATTATCAAAGACTAATTCTGCTGTATTGCTGGCACGCATTCCACATTTATCTTTAATGGCTTGTCCTGCACTAAAACCTTCCATTCCTTTTTCAACCAAAAACAACGAAATGCCTTTAGCACCCTCCCCCCCGGTCCTCGCATATATGAGATATACATCACCAGTTTCACCGTTGCCCATATGACCATTTGTAATCCACATTTTTCCGCCATTAATTATCCAATCGTCACCATCTCTTTTGGCTGTTGTCGTTAAGCCAAGCACGTCAGTCCCAGCTCCTGGTTCACTCATGCCCATACCACCAACAAGTTCCCCAGTACACGCTCCAGGTAAAAAACGTTCTTTTTGCTCTTCGTTTCCGTTGAAATTTAAATTGTTAACGAACAGCATAGAGTGTGCTAAGTATGCTAAACAAAATGCCGGATCTGCTTGACTCAATTCCTCGTGAACAATACAAGCAGCTGTTGCATCCATTCCACTCCCACCATATTTCACATCTGTAGTAACACCAAGTAAACCGAGTTCACCACAACGTTTAAATAAATCATAATTAAATTTTTCCTCCCTATCATGCTCCAAGCGTTGTGGATCTACTTCATTTACTGAAAAATTTCGTACCATGTCACGCAAAGCCTGATGCTCCTCTGTTGGATTGTATGGATCAAAATTGCGCCATGACTCAGAGCTAAAAGCGGCACGGCACGTAGTTGTTGCCGCACTTTTACGCGCAATAATATTTCTTGTAGATAAACGTGTTGCTAAATTAAATAACATGCTGTTGGTATTTTTGTTAATATATGTGTGTGTATATATATATACAAAGAGATATAAATGAGTACGTATGTAAATCTAGATATTGAAAATGATCAAATATATATCGTATTTTATGTTACAGCGTGATAGTATCCTCGACTCACTCGTGTAGATACGACTTGTAATAAAAAACTGTGATGTTGGCGTGATTATTTTTTTTCAGAAGAAGGCACCACACATAGGACTAATAAACTAGAGTTACAAGATAAGGTTTAAGATCTTCAACTATTTCCTTCGTGGAACAATGCCAATGGTTTGTGCGTTTTTAGTTATTCTTTTTGCCTCGTTTTAAAACGCTCATCTGAGTCTTCATTAAGCAAGTCTTTTCCCTTTTGCTGCTCCCAGTGCTGAGATTGTTCTATCAATAATAAATTGGAGGAGGCACTGCAGATCACATTGCCAGATGTAGCTTGTGCGCTCCTCTCGTGTTGTTTGTTGCTAACCAGCTAAATCGTCCATCTCTCCTTCCATGATAAATCAATACTAATTAAAAAAAAAATTTTTATTTTTTTTTATTTATATTTTAATTGTATTCTGGTATATTATCTTCTTCAACATTTAAAAAATTTAAACATTGAAGAAATTACAAACAGAAAAAAGAATTTTATGGCCTATCTTTTTTTGCATTGTTGTGCCGTTGTAAAATTTTTATTATTATTATTTTTTTTTATTATAATAATAATAATAATTATTTAAAAAAAAAAAAATGAGAAAAATAAAAAAAAATATTTTATTATTAAATAGCATTGTTGTTATTTGTTTATCGTCATCTATATATATATATATTGTTGCGACATACTTTTGCGTTCTTGCTTTATGTCATACATTTATGTTTTTTATTAATGGATCAATCCTATACACAAAGACACATTCATATATTTGATGGAATTAACGTCTAAAGTATTAAATAACATGGCATCAATTAAAAATTCCTCTTTCGATAGTGGTAATAAGAACAAAGGCAACGAAAGTTACTCTTTACTAAGCAATCGCAAAGGAGGAAGTGCCACTAGAGATGGTTTGGTGTATAGCACAATAGATGAGAATACGTTAGAATCATCGCATAAACAAACAATATATGAAGCACATGGGGACTTATGGCAAGATGCTGGTAGTGATGCGCATCATCAATATTCAAAAGTAACAGGGCGTTGGTACACGCGAGTGTGGCATTTTTTGCAAACTGTGATGTTTTTAGCTATGCTTGGTATGTTATCGTCAGTTGCTGGCTTGATAATTGATGGTATATGCTGGTCGTTGTTTACGTTCAGAGAATCTATCACGTCGGTACCTTTTGAGCCAGATAATGTGAACGAAACTACTGGATTACCCATTATTGAGCGAGCAGTAGTCCCAAAAGCCCATGAATGGTTTTTTTTTATAGTTTTAAATATGTTGCTAGGTTCCTTTTCATTTATACTGACACACTTTATAACACCTCAGGCACGTGGCAGTGGCATTCCAAGAATGAAAGGGGTATTGGGTGGATTGCACATTCATCATTTTTTGTCTTTTCGTGCATTGTTTGCGAAAATTATTGGTTTATCATTAGCATATTCATCCAACATATCGATTGGAAAAGAAGGTCCATATGTACACGTAGCCGCCTGTATTGCGCAGTTGATGATGCGTACTTCTATGTTTAAACGCTACGGCCAAGTCAGTAGCAGGCGAATTGACATGCTTGCTGTTGCATGCGCATGTGGCGTAGCTGCAACATTTGGTGCACCGTTCGGTGGTGTTATTTTTGCGGTAGAAGTTGTGTCAACTTATTTTTATGTGCCAAATTTACCGCGTATGTTTATGGCATCAATATGTGGTACATTTATTGTGAAAATGATAATGTTTTTTTCTACCACAAATTCAAAATCATACGTTGCCGTATTTAAGACAAATTTTGATGAAACAGTGTTGACAGGTAATGCAATGGGCCTATTCATTCTTGTTGGTGTGATTAGCGGTTTATTCAGCGGTATATTTGTTTTAGTTGTGAAAAAACTTGCAAAATATCGCTCCAAGTACTTCCCAGCAAATAGTTCCGATAAGCGTTATGTAACAGGTGCAGCATTATTAGTTGGTGTAGTTGCATTGTTAGAATCTATCATAGTCGTGTGTTACTATGACACAATACCAGATTTAAGAAGTCAAAAAGCTACTGTCGATATGTTGTTTTTTAAAACCAGTGATAAAATGAAAAACACAAGTACTGTTTTGCTTGATTTGTCGTTTATTTTCGTAACAAGGTTTGCTTTAACAGCTGCATGTTTAAGTTTACCGATACCTGCTGGGTTGTTCATGCCCGTCTTTTTACTTGGAGCGATATTAGGCCGTTTATGTGGTGAAACCTTTGATTATTGGGGTATTCTTGATGATCATAATCAGCAACATCATTTTGTGCCTGGTGAATTTGCTGTTGTTGGTGCTGCTGCATTTGCAGCTGGTGCAACGCGTGCAATATCAACTGCAGCGATCGTTATTGAAGTGACTGGACAATATCATATGTTATTGCCTGTAAGTATTGGTGTTGTAGCGGCATATTTTGTCGCCAATAGATTCGCCAAACCGGTATATGATTGCTTAGTTACTGCAAATGCATTTCCACATTTACCAAAAGTATCTTACCGCTTAGGACGTGAGGCGGCAGAAGTAGCATCCCAACCAGCAACACAACATACGGCATTTGAACTGGCTTCGACAAAAATTGATTTTGAAAACATGTTACACCAATACCCAGAAAAGATGTTATTTCCAATTGTTGAAAATTTTGATAATATGCTTTTATTAGGGGAAATTCAACGACGAAGTATTGAAAACACAATTGAAAAAATGAACCGGAAAGCATCATTTGAAGGTGAAGAAAAAGTGATAAATGAAAACGGTTACAACAATGACGAAATTACGTTGTTGGTATCATCGCCCACTCGCACAGAACATTTTGAATCAATTGACAACGTAAATATAGATCGAGATAAATTAGCAATCATATTAGTTGATCCTGCACCTTTCTCTTTATCCCCTTTAACATCATTGCATAAGGTTTCAATGTTGTTCAGAACATTGCGTCTATCGCAAGTATATTTAGTACGAAAAGGCAAATTGATCGCAAGTGTTTGCAGGGATGATTTAGTATACTTAGCACAAGTACAGCAACAAAAAAGTGGGCGAGATAGCACATTGCTGTGATGGTTGTAAAGCCTCATCATGGTGGTATAGTAGTCGTCGTCATCATAAATTACTTCGCAACATATTTAAAAAAATTTTTATCTAAGAAAAATCAATTATTTATTTATGATGCTTTTTATTATTTTTTTTTCTGGCAGCTGGTACATAGTGGTGTGTTATTATTATATCTACATAACCTTAATATTCACCTTTCTAGGATAGTGGTTATTAGTCTTATATCACTACAGACAGTTCTTGACCGCACCTTCCCCCTTCCCATCTCTGATAAACTTTCCATCATTATTTAGACTACAAATGGTGTACTTGTAGCAAAATCGGTTTTCATACGACACGTGTTAGTACTTTTATGGATATTTTTGGGATAAATTACATACAAATAGCATTACAGTATGGTGATAGCATTATAGATGTTACTTTATTCGCATCAGCGACCTTAAATTAGGGGTCGGTTCAATAATAATTATAATAAAAATTATAATTATTATTATTAGTAACTTCTATATTTGAAATACCTCATTTTACCCTTGTTGAAGAGCCAAAAGTGTTTAAAAACAATGTTAGAGACATTTATTCTGCATCGCTAAAACTGTGCATATTTTTTTTATTAAAACTAAGTTGCGTACCGCTTTGTACATTGTTTTTGTCATAAGAATACATTATTTTGTTATCATTAAAACACATCCACTCTTTAACCCTAATTACAACACCATCATGAGATTTACAAGTGGTGGCATATCTCAAGTTAATGGACGTGTAAGGTCGCGAGAATGGTTGCGGAGTG
>Ga0099797_100927_pt1 | contig 17065 bp, 4 predicted proteins | sample Uncmet_Sort48C_1_FD_89871 | JGI IMG/M metagenome (GOLD analysis project Ga0099797, IMG submission 89871) | Marine eukaryotic communities from CALCOFI LINE 67, Pacific Ocean - C012_Sort48C_1 | ecosystem: Environmental > Aquatic > Marine > Oceanic | place: Pacific Ocean: Monterey Bay | collected...
ATACAATGTCAAGGTGAAGGCCAGAGTGTATCACACATTTTCCCTCCGTCTCTCTCGTGCTACGCAATCACGAGTGGTAACTGCGTATCCCAACTTCTTCCGGTGGTATACTCAACGGCTTTCACGAGTGGCATCTGAGCGGAGCCTCTGCCCTAAAAAATTCGCAATTCTGATTCGTTGTCTGTCGTTCTCACACGAATCCAAATGCCGCCAACGTTGTCCCCTATTACAGACTGCGTGTCTTGAGATTTGTGGAACGCGTGTTAGCTTTCTGCTGGAATGTGCGAAGAAAGATCGGAACTTTTGCGAGTCGATTATCGAAAACGGAACCACATCCACTGTTCACAGACATGAAAAGCCGTCCGTGGATGCTGGATTCGCACGTTGGTTTGTGTGGCTTTTGTCGTTGTTCAAACTTCAAATCGACGTCAGAACCGTGTGGCTTTTGACGTTGTTCAAACTTCAAATCGACGTCAGAACCGTGTGGCTTTTGTCGTTGTTCAAACTTCAAATCGACGTCAGAACCGTGTGGCTTTTGTCGTTGTTCAAACTTCAAATCGATGTAGTGAACATCGCTGTTCAACACGTCTTCGATTCACTTCCCCTCCCTCGCAAACTCGCAAGCCTCATGATTCTCAACACACACACGAGTTTGATCCTCATCACAAACACACTCACGGACACGATTACGGTAAATATGACGGCAGGGACTTCTCTGCCTTATGAGCGTCCCACTCACAGACACTCTCGCATTGTGTTATCCTAGCCCACGATCCAACAAGAATCTGATCCAGCAGAGTTCTATTGTGACAAGAATCTGATCCAGCAGAGTTCTATTGTGACAAGAATCTGATCCAGCAGAGTTCTATTGTAACAAGAGTCTACTCATATCGTCGAAGGAAATAACAGCAGTTTCTTCTTCGAAGATAACAGACATTTCTTCTTCGAAGATAACAGACATTTCTTCTTCGAAGATAACAGACATTTCTTCTTCGAAGATAACAGACATGTCTTTTGCAAGTCTCCTGAGTTTGCAAGTCTCTCTCAACTTTCGCTTCGTGAATGATCCAACGGAGACAGTCGTGATCTCGAGTTTTGCTTTTTGAATGATCCAACGGAGACAGTCGTGATCTAGAGCTTTCCTTTTTGAATGATCCAACGGAGACAGTCGTGATCTCGAGTTTTCCTTTTTGAATGATCCAACGGAGACAGTCGTGATCTCGGGTTTTCCTTTTTGAATGACTAGCAAACGGAGACAGTCGTGATCTCGAGTTTTTCTGTAGAGATTCCAAATAGATACTTGCTGTCCCAAAACTTACATTTGCCGAATCTTCAATAGCTTTTTCCAAAAAAATCGCGAAAAAAAAATTCAAAAAAATTAATCTGCAAACAAAAACTGTCCCTTTTCCGAGTCTTCTCAGTTCTTCAAGCCAAGACTTCAAGTTTCCATTACCACGTGACAGAGACTTCAAGTTTCTATTTCCACAGGGCCTGTTACCACAGCCTTCAAGTTCATTACCACAGATAAATTGTACTCGCGAAGCGATGATAAGATGAGACACAGATAAAAATCAACACAATACACCGATTCACATTGACACATGATCACATGAGGAAAAGCTAGACATACATTTCCATTCCTTTTAGTTCCATTTCCATTTCTTTTAGTATCTCGTTTTAGTATTTTTGCCAAAAAATACTAACCTTTCGCGGAAATTCCAACTTTTTTTAGAAGCCAACTTCCGATCTTGTCAAACTTACAATTTGAGGCCCTGTCAAACTTACAATTCTTGTCTATCGACTATCTGACGTCCTGAAAACCCTCATGATTTCCACACTCTCATATCAAAACTCTCATGCTGCTTTCCACACTCATATCAAAACTCTCATGCTGCTTTCCACACTCATATCAAAACTCTCATGCTGCTTTCCACACTCATGTCTTCAGAAACTCATGTCTTCAGAAACTCACTCATGTCTTCAGAAACGCATGTCAAACCCATAATACAAGAACTTTCTTCAGGACATCATTGGCATCTTTAGCCAGTGCGGCAAAGTAAAAAAAAAAGAAGAAAAAGAGTCCAAGTCGAATCTTTTGGGCAAACCAAAAAAGTCTTCGATCAAAATAGAACACAGGCAAACGGAAGAAGACATACTCTTTGTGCAAGAAGACTTCCTTTCATACTGCAATCACTTTTTCTCATACTGCAATTGACATCGACATTGATAGCAAAACAAAAGCACCCGAAATACTTTTTTTTTGCTTGCATCCAAAGGAAATACTTTTTTTTTTTTGCTTGCATCCAAAGGAAATACTTTTTTAAAAATTTTTTTGCTTGCATCCAAAGGAAATTCCTTGTATCCACCCGAAATACATTTTTCATTTAGACAACATCATAAAGGCAACAGCATAAAAACGATAGCGCTATAGTTTTCATTCAGACAACAACATTTTATAAGATCGCAAGTGCTATGGTGTTCATAAAGAAGCTTAAAGAAACTTAAGAGCCCGGACAACATTCAACAGGAACGCAATGATTCAGGCAACGCACTCAGACATCATTCTTACTCAGACTTGATGATGCTTAGCATCATCAAGTTACCGAATGTATAGACATCAATGATTTCGTTTTTCCTTACCGAATGTATAGACATAGACATAGAATGTAGACATGCATTAACGACATAGACATAGACAGAAATGAACTACCCTCCCCAAGAAAGACATAAACATAGACACAATGCATTAACGACATAGACATAGATAGAAATGAACTACCATAAATGCATTAACGACATAGACAGAAATGCATTAACGACATAGACATAAACATAGACACAAGAAACATAGACATAGACAAGAATTACTACATGCTTAGCGAAGTGTATTCACACAGAAGATTTACGTTTTGCTACATACGACCTACACCCTCCCCTCCAATATCAAGTCCGGATTTATGTGATCAGATTAGATCTAACCAGATCTTACCTCATGTGATCAGAACACAATATCAAGTCCGGATCTTATGTGATCAGACTAGATCTAACCATCTACCTATCCAAAAAATCCAATCAAAACATCTACCCTACCCCTCCCACAAACAAACCCCAAACTCAATCTTACCCCGCCCACATCTAACTTCCAAATAGACTCCTTTCCAAAAAAATTTGCACCTCAAGTGTATTCACACAGAAGATTTGCGATTTGCTGGCTCAGTGCTCACGAATCTTACCAATATCAAATCCGGATCTGCTGGCTAGCCTCAGTGCTCGCGAATCTTCGTCAGCACTGCTGAATCTTCACTGCTGAAGCTTCGTCAGGCTGAATCTCTGGATGTCCTGGCACAAAATAAGGGGAACGACACTTCAAAAAATTTTCTGCGACTACTGGGCTAGAAACCGGACCACTGGGCTAGAAACCGGACTACTGGGCTAGAAACCGGACTACCGGACTACGAATGGTAATGATCAGACAGACAATGACGTTACCGTCATCGGATACCGTCATCAGACAGCCAAATTTATCAGACAGACAATGACGTTACCGTCATCAGACAGACATCCAATTTTTTTCAACAATTCCAACTTTTCGCGAAATCGGTTACCACATCTGGACAGTTGCGGTACCGCCCGAACATCACCAAATTTTGGGCCGAAATTTTTTCAACATTTGTGGAAAATTTTTTCAACATTTGTCGACACTTGGAAATTCCAACTTTTCGCGGAACTGGTCGACACTTGGAAATTCCAACTTTTCGCGGAAGTGTTCGTCCAGTTTTGATGCCAACTCAAAACCACACGCCCGATTAGATTGCAATGACACCATACGCCCGATTGGATTGCCAAAAATATCATACGCCCGATTGGATTGCCAAAAATATGAACGGGGTCGTCCAGACTCGGTTCCTGGCCGATCCGAGGCGTCACACATAATCGGGGTCACACACGGAATCGGTGGCCCCGCATACGCGGGGAAAATGGTCACTGCCACAACATCGGTGGCCCCACATACGCGGAGAAAATGGTCACTGTCACAACATCGGTGGCCCCGCACCCGAAAAGCTGTCTGAAAACGCCACTTCAGCGAATACAGCGCCCCGGATCCGACTTGATCACTTGATCACTGTTATGGTGAGTCGTGATCCACTTGATCACTGTCCCAATCTTGACTATCGTGATCCACATATACGTGATCACTATCGCAATCTTAGACTAGTTAGTCGTGATCCACATATACGTGATCGCTATCGCAATCTTGACTATCAAACACTTTATCAGAGACTGTGCTACTGTTATATCCTGTATGTCCTACTTAGGACTATCAGAAACTAACTGTATGTCCTATTTAGAAAAAAACACTTTATCAGAGACTGTGTTACTGTTATGTTACTGTAGAAGAAATGGAAAAAGAAAGAAAAAGAAAAAGAAGAAAACTGTAATAGAAAAGCCCCCTTAAGGGAGCCCCTTCAGCAAATTCCCTCATTATATTTGCGCTTGCTTTTGCCTTGAGCAATTCCTTTCGGGAATTAGGCTTAAGGAAGGGGCTTCAGGAATTTGCTTAAGACATTTTCTTAAGAACGATGTGGAGCAAATTACGGGAAGAGCGTAGCTTGTTGCGTCGATATTCTCGGTCTGTCCATCACCCTGCAGAAGCGCGCGCGCTCAGCCTTTGGGCGCGCGCGCAACGTCTAGCATGCCACGAACGCCACGGAGAGTCCAACTTTGTACGGCGCGCTCGTCGTTTCAAGTTCGCTGCGTCTAGCATACCATGCCGCAAGCTCTGAGGCGACTCCACTTTTGGACGTTGCGATCGTCGTTCCTTCGCTGCGTCCAGCATACCAAAAGCGTTGCGCGGGGGTCCAATTTTAGCCGTTGCGATCGTCGTTCCTTCACTGTGTCTGGCATGCTAAGAGCTCTGGAGCGCGTCCAATTGCAAGCGTTACGATCGTCGTTGCTTCACTGTGTCTAGCATGCCAAAAGCGCCGCACGACGTCCAATCTTGGACATTGCGACCGTCGTTCCTTCGCTGCGTCTAGCATGCCAAAAGCACCGGATGGGGGCGCAATTTTGGACATTACGATCGTCATTCCTTCGCTGCGTCTAGCATGACGAAAGTTCTGGAGCGAGTCCAATCCGGGCGCTATGATCGTCGTTCCTCCACTGCGTCTAGCATACCATGCCGCAAGCTCTGCGGCGACTCCACTTTTGGACGTTGCGATCGTCGTTCCTTCACTTCGTCGAGCATGCCGAGAGCTCTGGAGCGAGTCCAATTGCAAGCGTTACGATCGCCGTCCCTTCACTGTGTCTAGCATGCCAAAAGCGCCGCGCGACGTCCAATCTTGGACGTTGCGATCGTCGTTCCTTCGCTGCGTCTAGCATACCAAAAACACCGGATGGAGGTGCAATTTTGGACACTACGATCGTCGTTCCTTCGCTGCGTCTAGCATGCCAACGGCACCGGACGGAGGCCCAATTTTGGACCTTACGGTCGTCGTTCCTTCACTACGTCTAGCATACCAAAAGCGTCGCACGGGGGTCCGATTTTGAACATTGCAATCGTCGTTCCTTCGCTGCGTCTGCCATATATATAATATTGCCGCCGCCGACTTCGGAGGCAGACTACGAATCCAGCAACCCGGAAAAAATGTAGCATCTCCGAAATGATCCACAAAATTGGGACGAGTTTCGGTTTCTTTCTTTTTTTCAACGCTGGCCGTCCAAATGCGCGCGTGGCCAGCCTTTGGACGCGCACGCAACCGCCCGTCCGCTTCTTTGCACCTGCAAGGTTTGGCGGCTATGGAAACAGTTCCGCGATTCAATTTAACCCCAACAACCCGAGAGCATGTGGCATCCCGGAAATGATCTACAGAATTGGCACAAGTTCCGATCTATTTTTTTACGAAAGGAAGCCGATAGATCACGAATGGTAAAAATGCGAATCGAGACGAAACCAGACGACTTCCCACGCGGTGAGAGGCTATCCCCCGGCGATATTCATTGTTTGCATAGCCATCATCGCGAAATTATGCGCGCCACATGCATAGCCATCCGACTTCATTGCGCTCCCGCGTTTGCGGGGTCACTTTAAGGGGACTCGCATGCATATTTCTCACGAAACTACATATCTGCGAGAGATGATATCTCTTCAACGCTAGTCGTCCAAAGGCGCGCGCATCCGGCCTTTGGACGCGTGCGCAGCTTCCCTCTCGCTTTTGCGCTTCCCCACATTTGGTTGCCCCAATATACGAATCCGGCCACCTGCACGCCACAAACTTACCGGCTAGCCTTTGCTCGTGATGAATCATGATGGTAGTGATCAACTCAAAAAAATTTCCCATCCCTTCCTATCCCCGACACACGCGCGCGCGCCCAAAGGCCGCCCAGCCTTTGGGCTATTACCACTTCAGTAAGAGGGGTTATTACTACTACTGTTCAACTCACTCATACTTGGAAAATTGATGTCAATTTACACTCGGAAACTTCTCCCATTACTTTGATTGAGCTTGTCCTTCTTCCATTACTTTTTGTCAGCAAAAAAAGAAAACCCTATTCCTATTACTTTTTGTACCTTTTTGTCAGCACTGATAGCATTTACTTTTAGCACGAATCTAAGCATTTACTTTTTAATAAAAGACTTTTAGCGCACTGATAGTTCACTGAGGACTTTTAAGTTTTAGCGCACTGATAGTTCACCAAGGACTTTTAGCGCACTGATAGTTCACCAAGGCATTTCTATCCAGGCATTTCGAATGCCATCTAGGCATTTATACTGACTCGTCTAGGCATTTTAAATGCCATTTTTCATTTTTGAGCCATTTTTATCACGCTCAGACAGATACTCACGTAGTTATAGAAAGACACTCACGCATGTATGGAAAGATACTCACGCATGTATAGAAAGATACTCACGTAGTTGTAGAATTTGAAAGATACTCACGTAATTATATACAGACTAGCAACGCAAAAAAAAAGCATTAATAGACACACTCTTCTAAAATGTGTCCCACGCGCGAACTTCATCGAGCTGTCAGCACTTCAACAAGCTATCTACTGTATCTGAAACTGTCTAACTGTCACTACTTAAATGCAAAAAACCGAAAATAGTAGTCAAATAATTTTGCTGATCACAACTTCCATGCTGATATCTGTTCCAAATTTCAAAAGAACGTCCAAAAGTCACTACTTGCATCAAGAACGATTTACCAAATTTCAAAAGAACGTCCAAAAGTCACTACTTGCATCAAGAACGATTTACCAAATTTCAAAAGGATCGTGTCTTAACAGTCACTACTTGCATCAAGAATGAAATTAGCTACAATCAGGCCAATACAGGACTTTCATATACTTCTTTGTACATTAAATAGATAGTTTCAATTATGGTTACTTCTTTGTGCATTTACATTGTTGTCATCCTCCTTCGATGCCTTCTTCTTTGTCATCCTCCTTCGATGCCTTCTTCTTTGTCATCCGGATTTCTTTTACTTCTTGTAATCCTCTGCTTCTGGTTGTCATTGTCAGATATCTTTCGCAGTTGTCCTTTCGCAGTTGTCAGACATCTTTCGCAGTTGTCAGACCTCTTTCGCAGTTGTCAGACATCTTTTGCAGACAATGTCTCACATTCGTACATATTACATGTTGTCTCCTCTTCCTCTTGGCGAGATAAATCCCCGCCAGTCCACACTGTGATCCTTCTCGTATAGATCCTTCTCGTATGCCACCCTAAACGCATGCCACACTGTGATCCTTCTCGTATAGATCCTCCTCGTATCCCTTGTATCGATCTGGAAGTCCATTTTCTATCGTCGGATGGTCGTCTGAAGTCCATTTTTTAATCAATTGCAATAGATTCGTTTCGTTTTCAAATTTCAATTGCAATAGAAAAATGATGCTTTTCGTTGCAAATATTGTTTTTCGCAATACAAAATGATGCTTTTTTTTTTTTTACACAACGTAATGCGTGAACGCTACTAACATTGACAATTCAATGCTCAATGCCCAAGAACTTGTTAAGCATCACAATTGATCGACAAAAGAAAGCATCACAATCAATATTCAATATTCCCGTTTCGGATACAGACAAAAAAACTTTGAAGAGGTCTCCTTTTGGGTGATAATGAAAGTCTCGGATGCAGACAAAAAACTCTAAAGAGGTCTCCTTTTGGGTGGGAACTCGTCGCAACTAAAGTTTTTTGCGTCTTAACTAAGTTTTTTAGAACTCAACACACAATACCTACTCCCTCCCAGCCTCTGTGGATTCCGCTATATCCGATGCTAAGAGCCCCGCCAAGGGCCGTACAGATTCCACTATACCATCGGATCTGCTCATTCCACTACACCATCGGATTTTTCTCATTCGGATTTCCTCAGAGCCTCTTTATAGTATCAGTGCCATTTTCCAGATTCATAATACTTAGCTTCATAGTCATGCCAGGCCGACCAAGAGTCTTCCCCACATCTTCTCTCCCAGTTTTTGTCAGACTGAGACCAGTCACTTTGCTTCATAATCATCTGAGAAGAGCGCACATCTGAGATTTTTTTTTTTTTGTGATTTTCATTTTTCAAGAATCTGTACTGAGACAAAACGATACCTGAATCAAAAAGACGATCCCTGAATCAAAAAAAAACGATACCTGATTCAAGAAGGCAATCCCTGAATCAAAAAAGACAATACCTGACTCAAAAAAACAATACCTGACTCAAAAAAAAACGATACCTGAATCAAAAAAAAACGATACCTGACTCAAGAAAACGATACCTGACTCAAAAAAACGATACCTGAATCAAAAAAAAACGATACCTGAATCAAGAAAACTCAATGGAGGCCTTGCATCAACAGTAGATACCTCGATCAAAACATTTTTCAAAATGCATCGAAAGTAGATACCTCGATCAAAACACTTTTCAAAATGTTAGATACCGTTTTCCATTCCTCCATGTCCTTTCTCCATACTGGAGACATGTCCTTTCTCCATACTGGAAGCATGTCCTTTCTCCATACTGGAAGCATGTCCTTGCATCATATTGCCAGCGTTTCCTATTCTTCCGGAATTTTCCACCGGGAGTGGAAACTCGTCTACTGATGGAAGATCGTCTACTGATGGAAGCACCACATCTGATGGGAACGAGTTTGCAAATGATAACGCAGACGAATTGTGAATGTCAATTGTTTTGTCGAGATCATCATCATCATCTGAGAAATTGTCGAGATCATCATCATCGTCTCCTGTCTGATTCAGCAGTCTTTGTGAGAGGATGACGGTTGAAGGAGTCTGTCTGTCTGAGTCATTCGCACGAGAACTACACATTCCGAATTTCCTTAGAGTTTCTGTGGAAGGAGTCTGATTCTGTTTTCCGTCTGATGCTGCTTTTCTGTGTTCTCTTAGAGTTCTTTTTTCTTTCTGTTTTCTCTCTTCTTGAGCTCCATTCTGTACAAGACAATCATCTTCGAGCTCCATTCTTTCTTCTCGAAATTGGTTGGATTTTGACGTCTTTTCCTTTTTATCGTCTTCCCTTTCAGGGACATCGTCTTCGCTTTCAAAGACGATACCTTCTCCTTCAGCCATAATCTCTTCATCTGACGTTATTTGACTCGAATCCAAAATCCAGGAGTCTACTTCATCTAGCTGCTCGTCTTTTCTTGAGTCTTGCCCAAATGAATTTCGAGTCCAAGTCTTTTGAGTCCGTGAATTGAGATGCGTCTTTAGACGAGACCCTGCGTCTTTAGACGAGACCTGAATGGGATTCTGTTTAGACGAGACCTGCTGTTGGTGTGCTACTTCGACCGACCAAGTTTGTTTTTCCTCATAGTCGCCAGACTCCTCCTCCTCACAGTCGCCAGACTCCTCTTCTGACTCGAATTGCACGGAGTCTCTTTCTTCCCCCTCTGAAAATTGCACAGAGTCTATTTCTTCCCCCTCTGAAAATTGCACAGAGTCTAATTCGATAGATTCTATCTCCTCTGACGCGATATTGTTTTCGTTCTCTGTTAATTGAGCAGATCCCTCTGTTAATTGAGCAGATTCTTCCTCCTCTGTTAATTGAGCAGATCCTTCTGACGCCTTTGACTCGATATTGCTGACCATGTGATTCTTGTTCCTCCGTTTGTCAATCGCTGAATCCATTTTCTTCTTCTTCTCATTTTTCTTCTCATGTTTCTTCTTCTTATTCTCTGCTTCTTGAGGGACTTCTTGTCTTTCTGAGAAGAGGCCTTCTTGTCTTTCTGAGAAGAGGCCTTCTTGTCTTTCTGAGAAGAGGCCTTTTCTTGGTTCTTGAAGTTCTTGAAAGCCCCTTTTTCCTTCCTCTGAGTCTTCTGTTGGCGCAACGGAGTCTTCTCTTGGCTTCTCTTTTCTGTGAGACACTTCTCTTGGCTCCACAGCAGGCTCCGACACCGACAAGTTCTCCTCCGACACTGACGCGTCCTCCACTGATACTGACAAGTTCTCCTCCGACACTGACACGTCCTCCTCCGACACGTCCTCCTTTCTTTCACTTTTTCTGTTTTTTTGGTCATAGTTCTCTTGATCACAGTTTTCTTGATCATAGGTGTCCAGCAGGTTTCGTATCATTTTTCTGATCATGGAAGTTGTACTCTTGTGCCTCTTTGCCACCGTATTTGTGAGTCTTTTGACTCTCTTCGACTGAAAAAAACAATTTGATCTTAGTGTCTTCCCGTTCTCTTTTGTTGTCTTCTCGCGAGCTCTGAGACCTTCTGTTCCTGCTCCCTGTGACAGAACATCTTCTGTTACTGCTCCCGCCAATTGATCGCTTACAGTTAAGCTGGACAAATGCTTTTTCAGCATTTGAATGACATGCTCCAATGCTTTTTCATTCTTCTCCAACTCGTATAGTCCTCGCCAAATTTCATGTTGTTCGGAAAGCGGACATTGTTGGCTGAAATTAAACAATTTCGCTGAGAGCATTTGCGTCTGGGCCAAGCATTTTTCCATCTCTTCTTTTTCTGTCTTTGTCTGTTCTTTTTCTGTCTTTGTGTTTTTGTCAGTCACTCTTTCTGTCTTTGCGACGTCAGTCACTCTTTCTCCATCAGTGCTGGCACAATCAACACAAGGCGCTGGCAGCATCAGAGCTAGCGTCACAAGATCGCCCGGAGAATCAGGGAGTAGTGTACGAGAGTCTGAATCAGAATGTTTCGCTTCGTTTGAATCTGAATGTTTCGCTTCGTTTGAATCAGAATGTTTCGCTTCGTTTGAATCAGAATGTTTCGCTTCGTTTGAATCAGAATGTTTCGCTTCGTTTGAATTCTTTCTTTCTTTCTGAAAATCTTTTCTTTCAAAACATTCTTTTGTCCAGACCCCACTTTCTTTGTCCAGAAGATTCTCTTCACACTCCAGACTCTCATCCCTGTTTTCATCCTCCTCACTTTCATCCTTGTTTTCATCCTCCTCACTTTCATCCTTCTCGTTTGTGATTTCATTCCGATTCGGAAGAGAAGAGCCATCGGAAAAACATTCAGGCTCATCCCCGAGAAAACACTGGCCCAGGAAACGCCCAGAATCCGATGTAGTTGCGTCTCCTTTTTTTGTGGACAGAGATTCTTTTCCTTCCTCGTTCTTCTTCCCTCCACACCAGGTCTGTTTTTCCTCCTCCTCCTCCTCCTCCATAGTTTTTCCTGCATTTTTTTTTCCTTTCTCCATGTTTTTTTCATTCTCCTCCATAGTTTTCTCCTCCATAGTTTTTCCTCTCCATTGGACTAAAGATCTCTCCTCTACTTTAGCTTTTCTTCCTGCAGGTCCTTTTCGACTGCCTTCACATACATCGTGACCTTCACTAACATCGTGACCTTCACTAACATCGTGACCTTTACTAGTCGAAGCCCGCCCACGCGGAACACAAAAATCGGATGCAGCTGGAGAAACATCGGCAACGGATATACCGGCAACCACTGCAGCTGGAGAAACATCGGCAACGGATATACCGGCAACCACAACTGCCTCTGGACCGGAAACGACATTAGAGTCCTGGTGTGTCACTGCCTCTGGAGTCCTTGAAACGACATTAGAGTCCTGACCAATACCTTCAGAGTTTGCACCTGAAACGGAAATAGCTTCGTGAGGAATACCTTCTTCATGAGAAAAGCCTTCATCTTCATGAGAAAAGCCTTCTTCCAAAAGACATATCTTGTTTTTCTGAGAAAAGTCTTCTAAAGCCTTCTCCGAGAAATGAGAAGCCTTCTCCGAGAAATGAGAACATTCTAAAGACTCCTCCTCAGAAAAACACTCGTCTTCTCTCAAAAAATTTTCGAATTCGTTTGGACCTTCAAACATCAGAGAATGATAGACTTGATAGATGTTGTCCTCCTCTTCCTGCGTGAAATAGACCTCTTCACGCAAAAACTTTGTAAGAAGGTGGCTCTTTTTCGCTCCGCAATTCGAATTTCCGCGAAATGTTGAAACCTGTCTTAAAAACTTCTCATACAGGTTTTTTTCTGATTTGAGTTTTTCTTTCAAAATCCCCGCCACTTTCAGCAAAGCCATTCTGACCGCCATCTGTTCTTCCGGCCAAAGCGTACGATAAGTTGAAAATTCACCGTCTAGGATGCGTATCGCCAACGTGTTGCTGTCCCACATCGGATCCCAGTAACCAGGGGTGAATTCGCGAATTTTCTCCCACCGTTTTCTGCGAACCTCTTTTTGATAAAAAGAATATTGTCCCAATCTTCGCCTGTGATCCTTAGGACCATCGCTAGTGTGGTTCACTGAATTGCATTCTGGATCTTGTGGGCTCGCGTCACAAAGTAAACAATAATTTTTCAAACCCTGATCGCAATCCTGAGCGCCCTTTTCAGGCAGATAAAGACACCATTCGAATCCCAATTGCTTACCCGGGATAGTTCCTGACAAGTTTTTTTTTCCAAGGGATAGCTCATTCTTTTTCCTAATTTTTTTCCTAATTTTTCCTAATTTTTTTTCACCCTAACACTTCAAAACTTATTACCAGTCGTACTGTACACGTACATTATTTGTCAGGGTGTAAAGTCGCAATAAACAAAGTGCACACAAACAAACAAACTCACTTAATAATCAATGCCACCAGACTCCGTCTGAAAAAGACTGAAAAACAAACAAACTGCTTTTCAAAAAAAAGACTGACAGAGACTGAAAAACAAACAAACTGCTTTTCAAAAAAAAAGACTGACAGAGACTAAAAACAGTCAACGTAGAAAAGGACTGACAGAGACTAAAAACAGTCAACGTAGAAAAGAACTGAAATCAATACCTTCAGGCCCATACGCTTCAAAGCAACATGTTGTTCTGCAGAGTCTGGACGGGTGATAAGCGTCGAGTTCTGAGTCTGTTCCGCATCCAAAAAAATGAGCTCCAAGACTAAAGTCAGCTTTTTTTCCACTCACGAATCGAATTCTCGAGTTTTGAATGGTAGTATTATAAGTACCCTCCTCGAGTTCATTCTCGAGTTCTCGATTGGTGAGTTCTCGTAGTTTTGGTCGCTCTGTACTAGCCTCGAGTCCCTCTGTTTTACAACACCCGTTATTATTAGTCTCGAGTTTTATCATCTCTTTGCTGATCCGTATCGATTCGCTTGCCCAAGCTTGGTCCTTGATTTGCACAGCCAGCTCAGTCAAGAATTGATGGTCTTGCCACATTGTTGAAAACATCCCAGACTTTGTCACGATTGAATTTCTACAAACCGCAATTGACTTGGAAGAAAAAACGGAAGTGCGCTGAGAAAAAAAATCGAGTGTCTTCTCTCTCTTCTTCTGTTGTCCAGATTTGGAGTCTTGTTGTCCAAATTCTTGTTGTCCAAAATACTCCAAATTTGGTTTCATCTTTTTCATTTTTGCCAGTTTTCTCAATAGTTTTACTTTTCCCTGCTCGACAATCTCTCCCTGCTCGATAGTTTTCTCTTGTCTGCTCATTGTGTCGACAATCTCTTGTCTGCTCATTGTGGTCTGTGTCTCAATAGTTTCACTTTTCTCTTTTTTTTCACGTTGTGATAGTTGAATTTCTCCAAGAGTCTTGTCATTTTTTCCATTCTTGTGGTATCCAAGAGTCTTGTCACTTTTTCCATTCTTGTGGTATCCAAGAGTCTTGTCACTTTTTCCATTCTTGTGGTATCCAAGAGTCTTGTCACTTTTTCCATTCTTGTGGTATCCAAGAGTCTTGTCACTTTTTCCATTCTTGTGGTATCCAAGAGTCTTGTCACTTTTTCCATTCTTGTGGTATCCAAGAGTCTTGTCACTTTTTCCATTCTTGTGGTATCCAAGAGTCTTGTCATTTTTTCCGTGGTATGCGAAAATATTTTCGGCCCATTCTTTACCCACGGGGACCAGCTTATGACTAGCCTTAGAAAGCTTTGCTAGACGCCAGCCTATGTCCGTTTTTCTTCCAGAATAATTGTCAATTATTCTATGAGTGAAGATATTTGGCTTCAGAAATTTAATACAGTCACTGTTTTGAACAAAACCTGATGTGTACTCTCCACTCTCCATATTGCGCCCCACAACTTCTGAACAACGAATGGTGTATTTCCGTTGGATTTGGTTCCACAAACTAAACATATTCAGTCTGTCGATATCGCCCTTTCTCATACCCTTCAGAGTGTCCATATCCCCCTTTCTCATACCCACAATGTTGTTCAGAGTATCGCCCTTTCTCATACCAATGCTGTTCAGAGTATCCCCCTTTCTCATACCCACAATGTTGTTATCGCCCTTTCTCATACCAATGTCGCCCTTTCTCATACCAATGTCGCCCATACCAGTTGAAATCAGGTCTTTGTTGTGTCTTTGCTGAAACAAGACCTTTGTTGAAGTCAGATTTTCCGTATTTTGAATTTCCTTTTTTGAAAAATTTTCCGTATTTTGAATTTCCTTTTTTGAAAAATTTTCCGTATTTTGAATTTCCTTTTTTGAAAAAAGATTTTGTTCATTATCCGAAAGCTGCGTGTATTTTACGCGAAGCTGCTCTTCATGCTCCTGTCCATCATGGGTATCCAAAGGCGTATCTTCATTTAATGAAGACGACGACTCGAACAGCTCGGAGCATTGATCGATCTCCGAATTCGCCATTTTTTTGAGATCTTTTCGACATCTTTTAGCATTGTCTCTTTCGACATCTGCAAATTGTTTTCCCTTTTGTGTAGTAGGCTTTCTTGTTTTATGAGCGCAGAAATAGTCACTGGGTATCGCATTAAGCAATCGCTCGCGTCTTTGTTTGTGTTCTTGGTACTTCCGTCTGTGCTCTTTGCAGCCGATGTGTGTTACGCCTCCTCGTGTGTCCTCGGGCCAACAAATCTTGTTACCATTACAGAGAAGACATCTGACTTCAAACCACATACGCTCTTGGACATGGAAGACGATCTGATAGACATCCGGCTCATGGAATAAAAACTCCTCTGGAACTCCATCGTCCCGAATCTGATATGTGTCGAGAAGATACAGTGCCTGTATTTTGGAGAGCCCACGCTTACCGGCATTGTTGAAAGGCTGATATGCGAAGTCATGAGTCATCCCAGGATTGCAAAAATTCCCTGGAGTCATGGCTGATATACGAACAGGATTGGAAAAATTCAAATTTCGCACTTGATGGTCGACTTGATTTGCCTGATTGGTCATTTCAAACAGCGACCCGTTTTCGAAGCGCCCTCTTTCCAAATCATTTGCGAAGCACCCCGAAAATTCCTTTAATATTGTCGTTTGCGAATTCCTTGGGAGAATAGACAGTGTCGTTTCACAAGAAGGAGGTTTTCTTGGGTCAACAAGAGACAACGGGTCAACAAGAGACAACGTCGTATCATCACAAATAGACAGCGTCGTATCACTGTTGCTCATTAGAACATGTCTACTACAATCTTCGATTTCCGCCAGATGACTTTTCTTCGTCTTACCCAATTTCTTTCCGCTTCCATTCTCAATCATATTATGATCGTAGTATTGTCCCAATATTCTAGTATTTTCCGAAAAATTTTTTTCCCTATTTTCGTGATCGACAACACTAATTTTACTACGCGCTTTTTTACTACACAAGCGTTTATGATGTAAATGACAAAACTTGATGGCAGGTTGACCCATACAGAGAAAGAAATTAGATCCATTTATTTCGCCCCGAAAGTTGGGTTTTGTTGGCTGATCCAACAGGCTTTGAATCAGTCCGCCTTGGAAATTCAGCAGGTTTGTCCGCAAAATAGTCCCGACCTCCAATTCCCTCTGACACTTTTCCAATCTGGCCTCGCGCTTTTTTTCCAACCCCAGATAGTCACCTCCATGCAAAACATACTGCTTCCAAAGTTTTTGGTGGAGAGCGGAATGGATGTGTGTCTTCCCAGTACGTTCCGACTCTGGATATGCGATTTTGTCACACAGCAAACAATGCGCCTCCCACCAGATCTTTGTTGGCTCATTGTGTCTGTTTTGTGTCCCTCTTCCCCACCACTGTGTCTTTGGACAGCAATTATATCCTCTTCTTTGATTCTTTTTTGTCGTAATAATCGTAAGAATTTGTTTTTTCTCCGTAATAATCGTAAGAATTTGTTTTTTCTCCGTAATTTCCGCCATAATTTCTTCGTCCGTAATAATTTCCGCCATAATTTCTTCCAGTTTTTGTATCACCTTGTTTTTGTATCACCGAAACAGCAGTTTCCGAACGGACAGCAGTTTCCGAAACAACGCTGTTTTCTGTAAAGACTCTTTTGAGTGGCTGTTGTTCTATAGGTCTTGGTGAGTGGTGAAAATTCAGTGGCACTATCGCATATTTATCTGCTGTTGTGTCTGTCTCTCTCTCAGAGAGGTTCGTCTTTCTGTCTTTCTCAGACTCCAAGAGAGGTTCGTCTTTCGTGTTCTTCATTGTAGTAGCTCCTTGACACAATAGAGGAGCTTCTGCCATTGTGTCGCCATAAACTACTACTGCTGTTTTATCCGTCTTTCGCTGTTTTATTTGCATCTTTTCTGTTCCTTTTTCTGTGTTTTTCTTCTCCTGTTCTTCTTTTTTTTCTTCTTCTTCCCCATTAATGACAGTTTTGACTTCCACTTCCCCATTAATAATGGCAGGAGGTATGGTTCGACAGTCAATAGTTCCTTGATAGTAGTGAGTGC
>Ga0099797_100926_pt1 | contig 17061 bp, 14 predicted proteins | sample Uncmet_Sort48C_1_FD_89871 | JGI IMG/M metagenome (GOLD analysis project Ga0099797, IMG submission 89871) | Marine eukaryotic communities from CALCOFI LINE 67, Pacific Ocean - C012_Sort48C_1 | ecosystem: Environmental > Aquatic > Marine > Oceanic | place: Pacific Ocean: Monterey Bay | collected...
AGCACAAGATATTGAAGCCTCCGAGATTTAGCACTGTTCTCAAAGAATTGACGTCAAGATCAACGCCGATGAGTCACGTGCGATGAAATGCATTTTGCTCAAAGAATTGACTTCTAGAAGAGTCATGCGCGATGAAGTGTCTTTTTGCATGTGCGAGGGAATAAAAGTCGATGAGGAAACGATAGTAAAGGGCGATGAGGAAGCAATAGTAGCTCAATGAGGGAGCGAAAGCGAGCTACTCAAGGCAATAAGTGCTGGCCCAGGCTCTATCGTTTCTATTCAGTTTGATGGTGTTTCTATTGTTTCTATTCAGTTTGATGGTGTTTCTGTTGTTTCTACTCGAGTGTAATACTGTTTCTATTGTTTCTATTCAAGTGCATTATACTGTTTCTATTCTTTCTATTCAATGCAATATTGTTTCTTTTATTTCTGTGTGACAAATATACTTTTCTTTACAGATTTAAAGCTTTTTCAATTTGCCAACAGCAGCCGAAAAAGGCGTATTGAATGAGTAATTCATGATTCTCTGAGGTGTATTCTTTGAGGCAGGTTCTCAATGACAATTGACACGAATGCAGTAGCGTACCAATGCAGTCTGCGTTGGAATATGATATTCTCTCTCCGTATAATTGTGCAAAACAAACGAGCATCATTGTTGTTGCAACATCTGCCGAAGCAGTCTCTGCAGTAGCAGTGGCCTGCCAGCCTCTGCAGTAGCAGTCTATGCAGTAGCAGTCTCTGCCGTAGCAGTCTCTGCAGTAGCAGCAGCCTGACCAATTAAGACCTTCAAGTTCTGTATTCGGTTCCCCAATGGTAAGTGACAGTCTGCGTCTGAGCGATTCTCTCTCTTTTTGTCTCTCTTAAATTATTTCCCTCTCTCCCTAATGGAGAACGGCATGATCTCTCTAAAGGAGAACAGGACAATCTCCCTAAAGGAGAACAGGACAATCTCCGTAAGGGAGAACAGGACAATCTCCCTAATGGAGAACAAGTATGAGGAATTTGAAAGCCTAGCCGGGGGATATGATTTGGAGAACATGTATGGGCAATCCGAATTTTTTATTATTTGAAAGCCAAGTGGTTGGGGGATAACAATTTTGCAAGTCCAGTAGCCGGGGCATGTTGTTTCAAAGCCTAGTAGTTGGGTGATATTGAATTTGTTTCGATGATATTATGGACGGCTAGATTGAGACGCCGGGCGAACGGCTAGACTGAGACGCCGGCCGAATATTGATTCTCTCAAATTGGATTATGTACAACAGTTACATTTTTAATGCCGGGACAGAATCAGATAAGATCCAAGAATGGGGTAAAATTCTTGGCGAGGATGTGATGCGTGTGATGATTGCGTTTCTTTGCGGGTTCGTATGTATTTCATGTCTGGAAGTGTATGCGTGCGGGAATTTAATGTGGAAGCGTTTCTTCATTTTTTTTTCTTTATGATCTCGAAAAACGAAGAGAGATCTTCTGGTATCGGCGACAGCAGGCGTTTTAATTTGTGGCGATTTCATTTTTATGTGGGTTCGTATGTATTTCATGTCTGGAAGTGTATGCGTGCGGGAATTTAATGTGGAAGCGTTTCTTCATTTTTTTTTCTTTATGATCTCGAAAAACGAAGAGAGATCTTCTGGTATCGGCGACAGCAGGCGTCTGAATTTGTAGCGATTTCATTTTTATGTGGGTTCGTATTCATTTCGTGTCGTGATGTGTATGTGTGCGGGAATTTAGTGCGCAAGTGTTTTCTCCTTTTTCATGATCTCGAAAAACGAAGAGAGACCTTCTGGCATTGGCGACACTGCAGCAGGCGTTTTCATTTGTGGCGATTTCATTTTTATATGGGTTCGTATTCATTTCATATCTTGAAGCGTATGTGTGCGGGAATTTAATGCGCGAGCGTTTTTTGATTTTTTTTCTTCATGATCTCAAAGCGAAGAGAGATCGTCTGGTATCGGCGACAGCAGGTGTTTGCATTTGTGGTGTTTTCGTGTTTGTGTGGGTTCGTATTCATTTTATGTCATGCAGTATCTGTGTGCGGGGATTCATGCGCTATCGTTTTTTCCTTTTTTCTTCCCATGATTTCGCAAGCGGCTAACAGATTTCTAAATGACAGAAGCCCGTCGATTCAGTATTGGCATACGCAAGTAGATTCAAATAGAAGGCTAGCGCTATAATCAAGTAGACTCAGTCGATTTGTTTGCGCGTGATTCTTTCAAGATCCAGCAATATTGTCAACAGTCATAGAAGATTTTTGCGACATGTATCAGAAACAATTTGCGACTTTTGCGAAGTTCTCCAATTTCAAGATCTGATGCAGATGGTCGAGTTGTCCATCGATCGTGATTCATATGATTTCTAATCTCAATTGTGATTTTTGCGAAATTTTCGATATCAGAGCCAAGACGTGCGATTTTTTTTGCGATTTTTGCGAGACATTCAATATCAGAGCCAAGACGTGCGGTTTTTTTTTGCGATTTTTGCGAGACATTCAATATCAGAGCCAAGACGTGCGGTTTTTTTGCGATTGATTATGTCAGTGTCAATGTCTATGGGTGCGTCATTTCATAGATCAGCAAGATTATCCGTGATTCGGCCCGCGATTAGTAATTACGATTTAGATGCGAGGAGTACATGACTCGGAGTGACAGTGTTATCATAATCGTCTCACTTCAATTCAAAAGCATCCCAAGATGAATCTTATTTGTGTTTAATATTTTGCATTTTCTTTCCAAAGCCATTCATTTAAATTCAATTTGAATGTCATAGGATGTCAGTCTGATTCTCCTTCATGATCTCAAAAAAAGTTTTCCCCTCACGCAGCGAAATATTGTGAAGCATTCCATTACGTCAGAAATTCGAATAAGTATTGATTAGAAGCCGTCAGAGCTCTAAATCAAAACGAGCAGCTGCAAACGTTACTTGTCATCAGTTCGTCGGACGTCCGCAGCAGAGTGCTGTCCGTTGACCAAACCAACTAAATAGATCCCATCTCAATCAGTTTAAATTGTGACTGCGGTTCACGGCCGTAGACTGAAACTCAGGGAAGACTCCAATTGAAACTGAAGTCAAAAAACAAAAAAATAGTCTCGCCAAACTCCCGCTCCTCCATACCGACCGAAATCAGAAGTTCACTACTCTCACAACGAAAGCTAGTGCTGCATCCAATAACGAAAGCCAGTCTCTCTACGCCTCAACTCTCCTACGCCTCAACTCGAGTCTCCATTGGCATCTCCAACCAAAAAATGGCACCTCGCAAGATCTACGCGGCAAGTCTCGTCGTCTGCGGTCTGTGCAACCCCGTTGGAACATCTGCGCTGTCTGGCCCTTCGGCTTCACCTACCCAAGTCGAAGGCTCAGCAGCTAGTACTACAAACCGGCAAAGTCTCCTTTCGACTAACACGCCGACTAACACGCCGGAAGCACGACTAACACGCGCCGCAAACCAGTTTAACGAGCTGTATGATAAGTTGACCCCGACCCATTTGCATGGCGGGGTCCGTGCCTATCTGGTCATCAACGCATTTGTCGCGGAATTTAAGTGCAAAGAAAAGACGCCCGCAAACCAGGAAAAATGCACAAAGATCAGGGACGCCGTAAACGCCGGACGAGCCGTCGCGGAAGCAATGGTCGCCATGCTGAGTCAGAAGCACGCGAAATGGCAATGCATTTTTGACGTTGTGTGCTTGATGGTACAAGAAGCTTTAAAATTATCAGAGCTTCATCAAGCACAAATAGCTTTACCAGCGCTTCCATATATCACCGGCCCGCCTTTGCAGAAAGCCCAAGCAGCTGCCGCCAGTTTGAAGGGTTTCCCTTCGCAGAGATTGGAAGGCTTTCCTTTTATAACTAACATAGATCAGGACAGTCACAAATTACTCGAAGCCCTGACCATTGTCATAGCAGTCTCCGAAAAGTTTCGGCTCACGGTATGGCTGCAAGAGTTAAAAAAACATAATATCACCAAAGACTCCAAAAAACTCGGCACAGCAGATGCTAGAGACGCCGCCGTATTAGTTCTAGAAGCAACGAGGACCGTGGGCCAAGAGATTTCCGACAAAGAAATCGCAGCGCTCAAGGCGCTCAAGAAAGCTGACTTCGAAAAAGATCTTGCAGGTGATGCGGCAGCGGCCTTCGACAAGGTCAAGACACAACTCAGCTCGTAAGAGCAACCAGTCTCGAACAGTAACTAAACCAGAGAGACTAACTGCTGAACTTCAAGAATAGAACTTTGAGAGTATTCTCTAAGAGTATTTCTCTTAGTAGTATTTCTCTTAGTAACAGCTACAGAAAGTTCCGACTTTCTTTTCTCTCTCTCTCTCCCTGTCTTGAGTCTTCAAACTCAAAAAAAACAAAGAGTCAGCAATACAAAACGAAATGAACAAACAAAATGAAAGAACAATCGAAACACTGCAAAACATAATAACAAAACTAAATAACAGCTGTTATCGAATTTTTTCACGAGCCATGGTGTAGTTTTTGATAGTCGAGTGACGCGGTAGAGTGATTCTGAGGAGAAACGGCGAACACGAAAAATCGGGATACGGACAAGGAGAGACGAATCGTGAGGAGAAAGAATTTAGAAAAAAAGGGGACAAGGAGAAATGTTTCGTGGGGAGCGGTGAACAAAAAAAAGAGGGGAGAGAAAAAAAACGGGAGCAATGAAGTCACTCAAAAAACAGAGGAGAGAGAAACTACCCATCAAGTGAATCAATTCGCAACAATAAGACGGAGTTTAAATCAGGAGGAGCATTAGAATAAGGAGGAGAACTACCTACACTAGTGAGATAAGACCAGGAGGAAAACTACTCACACCACGAGTGAACTTTGTCGCTCATGGCAATTACAATCATTTAGCAACTGAACTGGTCCCGAGTCTCAAGATTCACAGAGTTGTTACTCACATGTAAGGCCCTGAGCCTTCCGATTCAAAGACTTATGGTGTTACGCCATAACGCCACGAATTCGATTTATCTGCCGTTCATTTCGATGTCGGCAGCAACAGCGACACAAATTTGATTTATCTGCCGTTCATTCCGGTGTCGGCAGCAACAACACACAAATTCGATTTATCTGCCGTTCATTCCGATGTCGGCAGTAACAAAACACAAACGTGATCTATCTGCCGTTCATTTCGATGTCGGCAAGTAACTGTCAGCAGCTTTACAAATTCGATCTATCTGCCGTTCATTCCAATGTCGGCAGCAACAGCGACACAAATTCGATTTATCTGTCGTTCATTCCGATGTCGGCAGTATTGTACAACGCACAAACTTGATTTATCTGCCGTTCATTCCGATGTCGGCAAGTAACTGTCAGCAGCTTTACAAATTCGATCTATCTGCCGTTCATTCCGATGTCGGCAAGTAACTGTCAGCAGCTTTACAAATTCGATCTATCTGCCGTTCATTCCGATGTCGGCAGTAACAAAACACAAACGTGATCTATCTGCCGTTCATTTCGATGTCGGCAGTAATTGTCAGTAGCTTTACAAATTCGATTTATCTGCTGTTCATTCCGATGTCGGCAGTAACAACACACAAATTTGATTTATCTGCCGTCCATTTCGATGGCGGCAGCACACAAATTTGACTTATCTGGCGTTCATTCCGATGTCGGCAGTAATTGTTAGTAGCTTTACAGATTCGATCTATCTGCCGTTCATTCTTGCAATGTCGGCAGCAACAGCGACACAAATTTGATTTATCCGCCGTTCATTTCGATGTCGGCAGTAATTGTCAGTAGCTTTACAGATTTGCCTTATCTGCCGTCCATTTCGATGTCGGCAGCAACAGCGACACAAATTCGATTTATCTGCCGTTCATTGCGATGTCGGCAGCAACAACACACAAACTCGATTTATCTGCCGTTCATTCCGATGTCGGCAGTAACAGCGACACAAATTTGATTCATCTGCGTTTCGGGTTAACAGACGCAAGATTATCGCATCACTATGCCGTTTCTTGTCGGCAATCTATTGAACAGGCTCTGTTTCTCCGCCGTTCAGCTTCATTCTTCTCAGGCATCATCGTTCATTATAGTTGTGTATTGCCACACGCAGATTGATTCTATCGTTTCTGTGAACCATCTGCCGGCATTAATTGCAATATCTACACAACGAACAGCCTGCAATTAAAGAGCTAGAAGAAAAGAATCTAAATCGAGAGCTGAGTTGTCATTGGGATTAATTCAGGTGGAAATGGGAATTGGATCAGTGATAGTATCCGGCCAATGATTATCCGGCAATATGAGTCCGATTATGATCAAGATCCGTGAAAGTGAAAACTGTTTCGATACGAATTATATAACGGACGAATCGTATGTCGATAAAAGTAAGTTCACGAATGTAGATACGAATAACGGACGAATGTAGATAAGTGTAGCGGCCGAATGTAGATAAAAGTAGCGGCCGCATGTCGATATTATAAGAGTAACGGCCGAATGTTGATAAGAGTAACGGCCGCATGTCAATATGAGTAAGAGAGAAGTATCATGATGAGCAACGGACTGACACAAAAGAAAAAAGGCAATAAAGGACGTAGTCATGTACGTCAAGAGGAACAACGAAGCATCGAGGTGAGAGAGCGTGGTCACGTATGTCAAGATGGAACAAAAACAAAAAAAATCAGAAAAGACAAAAAAAAACAGTGTAAAAATGTGAAAATGGCGTAGTCATGTGTCTCAAGATGGAACAAAAACAAAAAAAAAAAATCAGAAAAGGAAAACAAAAAAAAAAAGTGTAAAGATGTGAAAATGGCGTAGTCATGTATTTCAAGATTGAACAAAATAAAGAATCAGAAAAGAAAAAAAAAACAAAAAAAAAAAGTGTAAAGATGTGAAAATGGCGTAGTCATGTATTTCAAGATTGAACAAAATAAAGAATCAGAAAAGAAAAAAACTAAAAAGCAGCGTAGTCATGTAGGTCAAGGTGGACCAAAAAAAAAGCGTCAAGATGAATCAGTAAAGGACGTCGTCACGTATGTCAAAAGAACAGCGTCAAGGCGAATCGTATTCCGATAAAAATAACGTCGATAAGAGTAGCGGACGAATGTTGATATAAGGGGACGACGACTGTTGATATGAGTAATTGACGAACGTTGATATACAGAAAAATAGAAAAAAGTAAAAGCGTCGAGGTGAGTAAGTAATAAAGAACGTAGTCACGTATGTCAAGAGGAAAAAAGAAGCATCGAGGCGAGAGAGTGTAGTCATGTATCTCAAGATGGAACAAAAACAAAAAAAATCAGAAAAGGAAAAAACAAAAAAAAGAAGCGTCAAGTTGGACAAGGAGCGTAGTCATGTAGGTCAAGGTAAGGTGAACGTCGACACGTATGTCAAAAGAACAGCGTCAAGGCGAATCGTATACAGGAACTAAAAGAGTGTACACATATGTCAAGGCGAATCGTATACAGGAACTAAAAAAAAATGTCGATACGAATAGCATTGGACGAATGTTAATAGAAGTGGAGGAGCGGCGTCCGGATGAATCAGAATCGTAAATAGAAAAAAAGAAAGACGAATCAGACGGAAAGAAGTGTCACCGTTAAGATAAGCTTGGATGAGTACAGTAGTATTTCGAGTTAGAAAATCGAAGTACAGTAGTATTTCGAGTTAGAAAATCGAAGTGCAGTAGTATTTCGAATTAGAAAATCGAAGTACAGTAGTATTTCGAAAAAGATGCAAGACAGTACTCGAGGAAAACGATAGTGGTCGAGACTCAAGCAGTACTGTGACTCAAATCAATGTGAGGGGAGTCCCCTGTGGTGAACTTAAGGTTGCGGCTCAAATCGATGTGAGGGGAGTGCCCTTTGGTGAAGGTTTCTTCATCATGATAATTCAGACTGTCATTATGTCCATGTTTGTAGAAAAAAACAAAAAATATTACCGTTCGGTTCTGTGCAGTATATAATTTCCATCGTGTTCAACTCAGTTGACAATTGTGTGGACGGTTTTGATTGTGGCGATTGCGGTTTTTTGCAGGTTGCGATGGATTTTATGTCCAATATTCTAACCGTGTGGGAAGTTATAGACTTTTCGGATTTGAGATTTTTCCGATTTGAGATTTTTCGGATGTTTTCATTATGACCACAAAGGGAGTTGTGATTTCGGTTCTTTGCGAGTTTGAATTCATTACGATTTTCATTTTCTTTACATTTTGGAGTTGTCAGCTCAGGATCGCAAACCTTCAGGAATACTATACAGGATCGCAAACCTTCAGTGAGTATTATTCAGGAACGCAAACCTTCAGGAGTACAGGATCGCAAACCTTCAGGAATACAGAATTGCAAACCTTCAGAAATACAGGATCGAAAAGCGTCACGATGTAAACCTTTTTCAGATTTGAAATTTCCATTCCTCCCCAAAAAAAAAAAAGAATCCATCTATGATCTGATTGAAAAAACATCACATCCATCTGCACCAGGGTAATTGAAGCGGTGTCGTTAACTTTTCGGATTTCAAAACTAAAAAACTTATTCTCAGAAAAAACATTGAAAGAAAGTCACTGACAGATAAAACGCATTCGACTGTCATTACCTAAAAAAATTGCGTTGAGTTAGACGCATGTACGTATATGATTGAAGACGAAACGTGAAAAAAAGGAAACTTGAAAAAGAAAGACTTTACCCTGAGAGTGAGTGAAACTTAGATTCTGTCTAACTTCTTGTATACAATTTGAACAGAAAGGAAGAGGCTCTTAACTTCTTGTAGTTGAACAGAACGAAAGAGGTTCTAAAGCGGATCTTTTAGAAGACTTCGCCAACTTGAGCCAGCACAGCAGCAGAATACGAGCAACAGCAGCAGCAGCAGCAATACGCATCACACGGCAGAACACACGTCGCGCGGAGGAGTCTGAACAGAAGGAGAAAAGCTGGGCGCACGATACGAACACAAGGAGAACATTGTACTACACAAACACAAGTAGAACAGGACATCGCACAAAGAAAAGCGCAAGTCATGGCACTGTCAAAAATGCAGGCATTGCCAAAGATCGTTGCGGTCTTTGCATCACTGTCGACAGCCAACGCTTTGAAGATTTTTAACAGGCTTCGGAAATGTTTTCGCTTGGCAAGCGACGAAGTGCCAGAAGAGCGTTCTGAAATGACGCCAGTTAGACCTGTCATACTCAGGGATGGAGAAGGGCAGAAGGCGGAGGCCACGTGTCAATTGGGCGAGCGGTACACAGTTCATGTATCTGTTGATGAGACAGAAGAAGGCGTCAATGTGGGTGAGTTGGTTGCATTGTTCGCCGGACAGTTGCAGATCCCGACAGATTGGATGACACTTCAACACACCAACGGCGTGCGGCTGGGACAGGACGAATGGATATCGGCAACAAACAACACCAACCTTAGCCAATTGCAGTGCGTCATTGATCCTGTTCATGTGGGGCATCACAAAATCTTTGTGCCAAGTTGGAGACTCGGCGAGCTCCCAGGAATTGTTTCAGATTCTCATGGATATGCAACGTTGCATGCGACTATGGATCCCCTTCAGGGTGAGTCTTCTGGGAGTAGGGGTTTTCTAGGTTCCTGGACATTTCCTGAAAATACATTCTACAACGAGTCGGGGGAAGAGATAAGCAAAGAAAACGCGGAAACTATAAAAGAAACACTGAATGACGATTCTCCTTTTGGTAATGGTTGTGGCTACAACTGGACAGTATACAATCGAATGACCCGGCCTGATTTGATGCCAGATTCGAATGACCAGGTCGGCATCGACATGGCCAATTTGGGTTCCAGGGAAACAGGTTCGATTGGACCCTTTGACGCCAGGTACAAAGAAAAATGCTATATTGACGATATTTGGGTTAAGCCTCCAACACTACAAGACGGAAGTCCAAACCAAGGCCCACCAGTGTATTTTTGTATTCCTTGTCAGAAGAACCAAGACCGGAAAGTCGAAGTATTCGTACCAAAAACTTTGCTGTTGCCTTCGAATCTATTCAGAAGAATCTTTAAGAAAACAAAAAACGTCATAAAGAAAATTTTCAGGAAGCAAGGTGACGAATATAAAAGTCTGAACATCATTGTGAAAGGCGATAGTCTGAGTGTTAATGCTGCACCTCGAAGACAGATAGAGTCAGACTGGCAGAGTGACAGTGTAACTGTTGATCCCGCAAATACGGACGATAACAAGCGATCTGAACGCTATTTCGAAGCTCTTCGGAAAAACAAGTGTGGTTTCACAGTGTGGGGCCGTAATATGATGTTCAGAGGGGTTGAGGGATCAGATGACCGACGCGTTTGGGGCCAATGGAGGGTGGAGTGTAATCCAGAGGAAGTCGCGCTGAGGATCACAGATGGAAAAGAGCCTGCTCGTCCGAACGATAAACAATTCTTCTGTATTAGATGCACGAAGGATCAAGCACCGAGCCCAGGAACTGGCTCTTGTCATTCTGGTTCATGCCCCTTGGCCTGAAGAATTCCATAAGGATGGAGGTAATTCCATTCCAAAATGCCATGGGCGGCAGAAGCAGGGGGGGCAGAAGCAACGGCGATTCGTTCCCCGCAGGGGCAGGACCGCAGGTTGAGGCGACATGTCAAGCTCTGGCGACGTGTCAAGCCGTGTGGATGTATGAAAAGGCTGGAGGAGTCTAGCGATTCAGTATTGATTCTGTTCAATTCAAGTGTGCTACGGCATTTTTCTTGCGTATTTAGATAAGTTTCCAAATTTCCATTCGGTTCCGGGAACATTTCCTATGCCGTCATAACGTATTACAGTTACTAAGTATTCGTTTCTTTCACAGTCGTTTCTTTCATAGTCGTTAACTTGGTGCTTCATTGTTTCTTCTGTGTTGCCATTGTTTAAAGTTTTACTCTTTCGGTTCATTATAATTCTTTCAGTTTATTATAATTGCTCGTCGTAGTGAGATTACATGTTTCTGAATGTTCTCCCTCGTTGCCACCCTCGTTGTCATGAGTAGAAGAGATTGTTTCTAGATTCTCAGTGGTTATGTTACAGCTTCTTCGTAAATTTAAACTTGAGTAATCATGTCAATGAGGACAGTTATTGTAAAAAAAACAAATTGAAAGGACAGTCAGAGTCCAATTCTCTCTGATTTCTGCGAATCGTGATTCCGGGGCGGAGGTGTATGCTCACTAAAATTTAAAAGACTAAGTCAGACGATATCCATTGAGAGTTGATCGTGTTCCGAGCGGAGAGAGTCTGGTGTCGGAGAGATTCAGAGCGATAACATATTCGGGGCATTTTTTTTGTTTGCAAACAGCGGCCAGATTTATTTGCGGATGTGTTCTGTGTCATTTTGCGTCTTTGTTTCAGATCTTTGTCTGGAGTGCGATGTCTTGTGCTAGGATCGAATTCTCATCGGTGAAGCCTCTCATTATGATTGAGACGTCAGACTCATTCATTTGGCTTTCGTATCAGATTGCATCGGAGATTGTTACATGTTTATCGTCATCATGTTCAGTTTCCCCTTTTCCATTTACAGATCGTTTTTTCCATTCGTAATAGTTTTCTGGATTCAGAAGCAGTCACAGTCTGAGTTATCAGATTCGTGTAGTCGGTGCATGATTTGCAATCTCTTCGGAATTGTCTTCGCAAAAAAACGAAACATCGATCACAAAATGATAATCTGAATCGCAACTACGATTGGCATTTGCCATTGCGGGATAGGATCAGGAATTGACTTTGACTCAGTCCGATTGCGGCAGCAGACAAAAACGACGAAGCAACATCCTATGGGGCGGCTGCGGCCCCCCGGTATAGTCCTGCGTGCTGCAACTGTTTTAGCGGCCCCCTTCTTTTTCCACAGTGACAGCCATCATGATCGCTACAGCATCGGTTTAAGCTTCGCCGTTGCCCTCAACATCAATGCGGCTGAGAATTTAAATCCGGCAGGGGCAAAAAAGACAGAGCCATCACGTACTCGGAATTTATTGCCCAAGAGATTCACGCAGAGCCATCACGTTCTCTTCGTCCCGGATTCCATGCTCGGGGAAGAAGCGGACATGTCATCGTCTGGCTTTGGGTCTAAATATACGAAACTGCGCGTCAAGATGACTGGACTTTCAACAGACAAAAAAGGCGACACTGAATTTCCAGGCGCATGGTTAACGGGGAGTCCAGATACACCGGGGAATGTCGAGCCTCTTGACGAGAACGATAAAGATCAGTACGAAAAATATTTCAACATGCTGAAGATCAATAATTGTGATTACGCTGCTACGGAATACAGGGCAATGACACAGCACACAGAATGGGACCTGAGAAGTTGGCAGCACATTCAAGAGATCAATCACAAAACGGAACCGGGAAAGTATCAAGCTTCATGTCAGATAGACGATATTTGGATACGGATCCCGGGGAGGATACTACAAATGACCAGCAAACTCGGAGCGTCTCCATATTTTTGTCTACCGTGTGGCAGATCCTCGTAGAGACCACTAGTCTAGTCACTAGGTCAATTTCACAAGATGATCCTCAGACTCCGAATTCGGCCTCAGATTCCGATCTTCAGATGGTTGGCCTGGAAACTCCTACCGCAAAGCCTGGCACAACTCAGAAGAGGGGGTAGACTAAACGTATGATGCGCGACGCGCGACGATGAATCGTCTGTCAGTGGACATCAACAGCGACGCGGAACCTGAGCGATTTCACAGTACTTAGCTGGCACCTGGATCCTTAGAGATTCTCATGGAGGCGTTCTCAGAACTCCAATGGTGTCATGGAGTCCCAAATATCCGAGCTGCTAAAACAGAACAAGCGATCCTAAAACAGAACAAGCGATGCTAAAACAGGACAGGCGATCCTAAAACAGAAAAAGCGATCTCCCATGCAGTTGGACAGGAAGAGTGATAGATCTCAGACCATTATGGTAACCATAGACTTCATAATCAAGAGTGATAGATCTCAGAAGAACAATCAAGAGCGAGACAAGTGCGAGAGCGATTGTGGTTGCCAAGGAAGGAGTCGCGGTTTTTGTAGAGGAAGCAAGGAGGTAACTGTATCTACTACGTTTTCGTAGTCGCCTATTTTCCGTAAGAACCCGGGAGCAGACTAGAGTCCGGGAGCCGACTGCTGTGATGGCACGCAGAACTTTGTTTCTCAATTTCGCGGATGAATATGTGGGCATTGATTGACTTCCTCGACATGAGTCAGTTGGTATACAGTTTCCTTAAGGTTTTGTTCTTGTGATGGTGTGTAGTCCTCCTCTTCTTCTTGTAATGGTGGTTCCGTAAGTGTGCAGCGCAGTTTCTCCATACGTGGGCAGTGCAGTTTCTCTTTCTCCTTGCATTCTGGATGTAATCCCGTATATTAAGCACAGTAAAACAAAAACGAAAACTTAAGTTTCCTCAGTCTGAGTGTATTGAATTCTGACTATGGCGGGACAGAGCGGAAGTTTGTTTCTCAGTGGCCTGTCCATTTGCCCATTATGATTTCCGAAGTAAGCTGTCCTCTCCCGGAGTCCGCCAAAGTGATTCTGAGTCAGTCAATTGAATCTGCCAGCGACCATGGTCGTGGCAAGCGTATTGTCTACGGCAAGATGCCGCAGGCGATATGATCATGTAGAGTTGTAGATTGTGGTGAAGTGTATGCTGTTCTGGAACTATAATCGGGCGAAATTTCATGGAGGTGCGTTTCATTTCGCAGTCTGATTCAGCAGTCGAATGTAATTTCAAATTTCTGCAGCAGCGCGAATTGTATCGTACGTATACGGTATCTGGTCATCATTGATATCAATGTGACTCGTCGGGTATTCGATTGCATTGAAACGGGTTCGTTGAATGGTACGACATCTATGAAAAGTGTGGCGTTGGAGTCAGCCATGTGGGGTCGGTCTTATTTGAGGTCGTGCCCTTTTACAGGTGCGCGAATGCGAAGCGTTTTCTTTTTTTGAAATTTCACGACCTGGATCAGTCGGATTGTCTGTATGCTCATCATCGGCATGGGTTCAGCAGTGTCATGGTTCAGCATAAGTGCGGCGGTAAGTATGGTCATGCGGGATCGGTCTCATTTGTGGTGGAGCCATTTCATATGTGCGGGAATCCGGGGTAGTTGGTTTCTCTTTTGTTCTGCAATCGTTTGAACGGAGTTTCAGGGTCCATACGACTAGAAACTGTCGATGAATCAATAGCAGGTGGGGAATCGATTTCTTTTGGGTCGATTTTTTCTGGGTGAAGACGGGCAGCGTCTCTCTCTATTTTTTTTCGCAAACTTAAGTTTTGAACGGAGTTTCAGGGTCCATACGAATAGAAACTGTCGATGAAGCAATAGCAGGTGGGGAAGCGATTTCTTTTGGGTCGGTTTTTTTCTGGTAGAAGATGCGCAGTGTCTCTCTCTATTTTTTTTCGCAAACTTAAGTTTTGAACGGAGTTTCAGGGTCCATACAACTAGAAACTATCGATGAAGCAATAGCAGGTGGGGAAGCGATTTCTTTTGAGCCGTTTTTTTTTTTTGGGTGAAGACGGGTGGTGTCTTTCTCTTTTTTTTTTCCTAATACTAAACTTAAGTTTTGAACGGAGTTTCAGGGTCCATACAACTAGAAACTATCGATGAAGCAATAGCAGGTGGGGAAGCGATTTCTTTTGAGCCGTTTTTTTTTTTTGGGTGAAGACGGGTGGTGTCTTTCTCTTTTTTTTTTCCTAATACTAAACTTAAGTTTTGAACGGAGTTTCAGGGTCCATACAACTAGAAACTGTCGATGAACTAATAGCAGGTGGGGAAGCGATTTCTTTTGGGTCGTTTTTCCTGGAGTTGAGGTTCATATCGCAGTCTTCTGCCTCTGCTAATCAGGATTCAGGACTGAGGATTTCAAAATTTTGCAAACATGAGCATATTCAGATGTATCTCCATGGTGACGGTCACAGTCTCGAGTCGAATTTGATGTCTCTAGATTTTTCGAAGATGTAGCGTCTGTCTTTCCAAAGATTTGGCTATTCAGGATAGGGATGCGCTTTTGTTTTTGCAAAGATTTTCTTTTTCCAGGATAGGGATGCGATTTTGTTTTTAGAATGTGTAGATCTTTCTTTTCAGGATCGGGATGCGTTTTTGTTTTTGGAAAGATTTCCCTTTTCCAGGATCCGGATGCGATTTTGCTTTTAGAGTGTGTAGATCTTTCTTTTCAGGATAGGGATGCGATTTTGTTTTTAGAATGTGTAGATCTTTCTTTTCAGGATCGGGATGTGTGTTTGTTTTTGCAAAGATTTGGTATCTCTTTGTTATTACCGTCAGGATCAGTCTATGATTTCCAGTTCGTGATATTGATTTGGTTCAAAAAATTCAATTGCAATTTGAAACATCATCGCAAAACTCCAGCAGCTGTTTGTCGAGAGTCTGGTGTTATGTATTCGTCTGCGGGATCGGTCTCATTTAAGGTCGGGCCCTTTTACAGGTGCGGGAATATGACGCGTTTTCTTTTTTCCGAAATTTCATGACCTGGATCAGTCGGATGAATCATTCGTCTGTATGGTCATCATCGGCTGAGGTTCGAATCCCTGTCGATAATGTGGCGATAGACATTCTTCTGCGGGATCGGTCTCATTTGAGGTCGGACCCTTTTACAGGTGCGGGAATATGACATTGACGCGTTTTCTTTTTTCCGAAATTTCAAATTTCATGACCTGGATCAGTCGGATGAATCATTCGTCTGCATGGTCATCATCGGCTGAGGTTCGAATCCCTGTCGATAATGTGGCGATAGACATTCTTCTGCGGGATCGGTCTCATTTGAGGTCGGACCCTTTTACAGGTGCGGGAATATGTGGCGCGTTTTCTTTTTTCCGAAATTTCGAATTTCATGACCTGGATCAGTCGGATGAATCATTCGTCTGCGTGGTCATCATCGGCTGAGGTTCGAATCCCTGTCGATAATGTGGCGATAGACATTCTTCTGCGGGATCGGTCTCATTTAAGGTCGGGCTCTTTTACAGGTGCGGGAATATGACGCGTTTTCTTTTTTCCGAAATTTCATGACCTGGATCAGTCGGATGAATCATTCGTCTGTATGGTCATCATCGGCTGAGGTTCGAATCCCTGTCGATAATGTGGCGATAGACATTCTTCTGCGGGATCGGTCTCATTTGAGGTCGGAGCCTTTTACAGGTGCGGGGATATGACGCGTTTTCTTTTTTTCGAATTTCATGACCTGGATCAGTCGGATGTCAATGAATCATTCGTCTGCGTGGTCATCATCGACTGAGGTGTGAATCCTTGTCGGTAGTGTGGCGATAGACATTCTTCTGCGGGATCAGTCCCATTTGAGGTCGGAGCCTTTTACAGGTGCGGGAATATGACGCGTTTTCTTTTTTTGAAATTTCATGACCTGGATCAGTCGGATGAATCATTCGTCTGCGTGGTCATCATCGACTGAGGTGTGAATCCTTGTCGGTAGTGTCGTGATAGACATTCTTCTGCGGGATCGGTCTCGTTTGAGGCCGAATCCTTTTGCAGGTGTGGGAATATGGAGCGACTTTTTTTTCTTTTATTTCGAATCGTGGATCATGATCCCCGGACAAGTCATACCTTTAAAGTCCGTTTTAAATTCTCTCCGTACGGTGCGGTTTCTCTCTTTTAAATGTTTTCCATATTTTTTTTGGACTGAGTTGCAGGGTCCATACGATTGGAAACTGCCGGTAAAGCAATAACAGGTGGGGAAGCGATTTCTTTTGGGTCGGTTTTTTTCTGGGTGAAGATTCGCAGTGGTCCCCTCTATTTTATTTTCGTAATTTCTTGAACGGAGTTTCAAGTCGTATACGAATAGAGATTGTCGATGAATCGATGACAGGTGGGGAAGCGATTTCTTTTGAGCCGTTTTTTTCATGGTGACGACAGGCAGCGTCTCTCTCTTTTTTTTTTCGCATTTTTTTGAACGGAGTTTCAGGGTTCATACGAATAGAAACTGTCGATGGAACAAGAACAGGTGGGGAAGCGATTTCTTTTTGGTCGATTTTTTCTGGGTGCAGACATGCAGTGTCTCCCTCGAGTCTACTTTTTTTTCGTAAAGACAGGGAGGTATATAATTCATTGCGCTGTTTTTTTTTTTTAGTTTTCATGAGTTAAATTAGAGTCAATGTCATTCCATTCTCCCAGATATTTTTCTCTCCC
>Ga0099797_100928_pt1 | contig 17055 bp, 10 predicted proteins | sample Uncmet_Sort48C_1_FD_89871 | JGI IMG/M metagenome (GOLD analysis project Ga0099797, IMG submission 89871) | Marine eukaryotic communities from CALCOFI LINE 67, Pacific Ocean - C012_Sort48C_1 | ecosystem: Environmental > Aquatic > Marine > Oceanic | place: Pacific Ocean: Monterey Bay | collected...
CTGCATGGAAACGGAAATGGAGTAAATAATGGTAATAAAACGGCGCATGGTAATAAAACGGCGCATGGTAATAAAACGGATTCCGATGATAATCATACAAAAAATAATGCTGAGGATGATAATGATGATAATCACTCATTTAAAAAAGTTGCAGAGGATATCAAAGAATTGATTGAAAACTCAAGAACCATGCCTGAAAGCCGAGATGGGGAAAACTCGAGAAATACTCAGTCTGTAAAGGTGAATCATCCAAATCATGAGTCATTCGAGAATGAATTCGAGAAGTCAGTCGGTTCAAATACAAAAAAATTCGAGAAGTCAGTCGGTAAATTCGAGAAGTCAGTCGGTAAATTCGAGAAGTCAGTTGGTAAATTCGAGAAGACAGTGTTACTCAGTGAACGTAACTTTCGTGAGAAGAGTCAGAATGAAGCCTCTGACTCAGAAGGTGCTTCTGACTCAGAATTGGATTGGAGCGATGAAAATTCCGAAGAAGATCAGGAAAAGCTCGAAGAAGATCAGCAATGTTATGGACAATTTGACTCTGAGTGGGAGTCTTTGAAAAGTCTTATGCGGTGTCATTTCATATCTGGGTGTTACGCCGGGTGTAATTTCAAACGAATTAGTGACTCTGAGAATCTGAGCGGCACAAATTACAGTGTTGAAAAACCAGTCGACTTTAAAAAGTTCATTAGACGATTGGAGGCTCAGGGGATTCTCAGGGACGATCCACGGTTGAAACCAATGATGAAGAATTTCAAAAAAGTGCAAGTTTGGAAAAATGGCGACCGCGATCAAGTCTATGATCAAGAGAAATGTAGTTCGCAGATCCTCAAACTTGATGAAACAGAAAGAAAGAAGTCTTCTACTCCTATTGTCAGCAACGCGACTCCTATTGGCAGCAACGCGACTCCTATTGGCAGCAACGCGACTCCTATTGGCAGCAACTCCACTGCAGATTCATCGTCGGACTCTCCTATCAGTACAGTTGAGTATCCCAGTTCGAGAAAGTCCAGTGGTCAAAATTCCAAACAAAGAGACTCAAAGACAGACTCAAAACAGCACACGAAGGGAAAGACAGAGTCAAAAGAGCACACGAAGGGAAAGACAGAGTCAAAAGAAACGAAGAAAAAGAGAAGAAAAAGCATACCCACAAGAATTTTAGAAAACCTATTTGGCTCTTCACCGCCGCCTCAGACTGAGACTCAGGCTTCGGCGTCACTGACACAGGACGAGTCTTCTTCCGAAAAAAAAGCCAGAGTCGTAATACGACGAAAAAAGACAAAAAACAGTTGTGAATCAAAAGACACGAAAAAAAATAAAATTTTGTTGTCTGAATCAAATAATAATTTTGTTGTCAAAGAGAACAAAAACAGTAAAAAACACGGGCAGGAGGGCCACTCTGGAAACGATGAGAAGCGTAATGCCAAGGCTAATAAAAAACCTAAGTCGAACAGACACCTCATCAAAGAAAATCTCATCAAAGAAGACGACGCAGAAGATTCTGACGACAGTTCGGCTTCAACGGTGGAGGGAACTGCAACGGTGGAGGATTTGGATAGACGAAAAGGAACACAAAAAGGGTCTAATCGTAGTAATCATTCCTATAACAAATATAATAACAAATATGAGTTGAGCTTTGAAGACTTCATGTTTGTGATTGATTCCTGTTTCTACTTAATCGACGAGGCGCTAGAAATCGGAACAGAAGACTCATCGGCATTTCTACTAGAAATGGGAGCAACAAACTCATTGATAATCCCGGATTTTCCAAGATTCCGGAAAGACATGCTCTCGATATTTGAAGAGATCAAAAATGATTCTTTCTTGAAAGCAGAAGGTCAAATGGCTGATTATATTCCGCAATTGGCACAACAGAACCCGGAACATTGGGCGCTGGGGATTTGCACGGTCGATGGACAACGTTGTTCTTTTGGCGATTGTGATCAAAAATTTTGTTTACAGTCGTGTTCGAAGACGGGGACTTATTGTATGGCTTTGGAATCCTGGGGAGCGGAGAAAGTGCATCAACATGTCGGCGTTGAGCCAAGTGGGACGGTTTTTAACGCTTTGATAGTCAATCCAAAAGGACTACCGCACAATCCATTGTTGAATTCTGGCGCAATCATGACGTCTTCTCTCAACTTGGCTTATGAGGCCCAAAAAGAAATCCTCGACAAATGCCAAAAAGAAATCCTCGACAAATGTGCGGCGCAATTATGCTACTCCAATGACAAAAATGGTAGCTACTCCACTAACAAAAATGCTAAAGAGTCATCGGAAGAAGTTGAAAATCCTAAAGAGAAGATATCCGGAGGAGAAAAATCCCACGCAGCATCGGCAGAAAAGTCCTATCTTAACACCAGTGTTGGCGGGAGCCTGTATTTCATTGCCGATGAGCGGCTTCCTGTGAATCGCACCCTGAGAAAGATGATTGATTTTTGGGGCAAGATGGCGGGGGGTGATGAAAAAATCGGCTATGGTGACAAAATTGGATATGACGTGGATGTGTATAAAAGTGAAAAAGAAACAGCAGACAGAAACAACGCTCTCGCGCATTTCATGAAAGAACATGGCGCCTTTCCCGAAGAAGTTCTTAGGAGATGTACGGTCACTGTAGATGCAGGACCAAATCCAAGACCTAGAAGTCCTTCTTCTGATTCAGAATCTTCTGCTGAAATTCCAAAGACATCTGGAAGTGAAACAGCAACAAAGAAAGAAAGACACTTTGCTGAACATGCTGAAAAGACCGACCTCTCATGTTTAGAAGCTGAAGTCGACCTCTCATGCTTGCCGACGAAGCACCCGCTCCGATCAATTTTGTCCCTGTATTTCAAATCCTGTTCGTTGACTATGGACACGAAGTCTTTGTCAGTTGCAGCAGCAACGCTCGCAAATTCCGGAGTGAATCCTCTGACCAATGAAAGGGTGATATCTGCTGAAAACGTCAGACACTGCCTGTCCATGATGTCGTCGTGCGGTATGTACGACTATTCCGGAGAGTTTGGCTTCACGATTGGTCTCCCTGCAAAATCCGGTGTTGCGGGCGGTGTGTTCGCTGTGGTTCCTAATCTATTAGGAATAGCGACGTTTTCGCCGCGCTTGGATCCTTATGGCAACAGTGTTCGAGGGGTCGAACTTTTAAGGCGACTCACGAAAGTCTTCAATTTTCACGGGGTCGATCGTTTTAGCCTCTCCCGGGGCAAAAAAGACCCCACAATGTTATCCTCACGAAATTCAAACTTCCAACATAACTTCTCACGAAATTCAAACTTCCAACAGAACTTCTCACGAAATTCAAACTGTCCAATACCAGAGCTCAACAATTCCGAGTCTGCGCTTAATCAGAATGCGCATAGTAATCAGAATGCGCATAGTAATCAGAATGCGCATAGTAATCAGAATGCGCATAGTAATCAGAATGCGCATAGTAATCAGAATGCGCATAGTAATCAGAATGCGCATAGTAATCAGAATGCGCATAGTAATCAGAATGCGCATAGTAATCAGAATCTCGACAAAAACTCGGCTCGTCTGAGTTCTTCTCGCATGAGTCAAGGCCCGACAGATTCCTCTCGTATGAGTCAAGGCCCGACAGATTCCTCTCGCATGAGTCAAGGTGCAGAATCTTTGAGATCTTCTCGTATGAGTCAAGGTAGTGCATGGGATTCATCCTCGCGATTATCCCTGTCGTCGAGGAGAAAAAGTCTGACCCCGCAAATTGAGAGATGCATACAGCGGTCTGAAAGAAGGGAAAGTCGACGTTCGGAGGACAATTAATCTAAAGCGTTCGGAGGACAATTAATCTAAAGCGTTCTGAAAGAAGAGAAAGAATCTAAACACAGAAAAGAAAGTAAAGTAAAAGAAAGAAAAGAGAGAAAGCGAGCAAAGAAGTTCGGACTCTAGAAGTTCGGACTCTAGAAGTTCGGACTATATAAGTTCGGACTATATAAGTTCGGACTATAGAAGAGAAAGCCAGCAAAGAAGTTAGGACTCTAGAAGAGAAACTTAAGCTTCACACTGACTCTGAATAATCCTATTGACTCTGAATAATTCTATGTCAGAGTGGACTTTAAAAAAAAAGAGTGGACTTGAGTATCACGCATGACATCGATGTCAGACTTTGAATGAAGGATATGTGAATGATTATTAACACCGGAGTCTGAATCATTGTTATGAGTGAGGTGAATTTTATGAGTGGAGGTGTGCATGTTATTGTTGTGAGTGGAGGTGAATCATTGTTATGACTGATATCGGTGCAGGAGAATATCGGTGCAGGAGTAGTATCGTGGGACACCACGATTATCGTTTTTCTCATCTTGCATTTCTCATCCATCTGTGGCTGTCAGATTCACTGATCGACGTGGTCAACAAAGACTTGAATTATGAAGACGGACAAAGTTGAGGTAAACAAAGATCCTAAGTGAGAAAAAAAAAAAAAATCCTGACAGAGAGGCAGGACCTATCAACACAATCTAGCATTAACGGAGAGTCAGGACCTATCAACACAATCTAGCATTAACAGAGAGTCAGGACCTATCAACACAATCTAGCATTAACAGAGAGTCAGGACCTATCAACACAATCTAGCATTAACAGAGAGTCAGGACCTATCAACACAATCTAGCATTAACAGAGAGTCAGGACCTATCAACACAATCTAGCATTAACAGAGAGTCAGGACCTATCAACACAATCTAGCATTAACAGAGAGTCAGGACCTATCAACACAATCTAGCATTAACAGAGAGTCAGGACCTATCAACACAATTCCTTCCTTCCTTCCTTCAATTGGTCAGCCTTCGGTATATGTGGTTTGTTTTGATCAGTCGTCGGAAAATTATTTTTCCGACGACCAAAAACTTTAGTCAGCCGATCATAAATTTATCATAATATCACCGCCAATGAAAAGAAAATGCTGGATCAGGCATCTAAATAGTGGCAATTAAATTTTGAGGCGACAATGCATCCCAACGAAAAACGGTACTAAGTTAGGATGTAAACGTATGCCCATATTCGTAAAAAAAAAGCCATATTATTACTGCAAATGCATACTACCCAAGCCCTACATGTGGGTCGGGGGGGTTAGCGGTCAAAACGATATAAGACTGTTTGAACCTAGTCTGGCGATCTGCAATGAGACTGGCGATCTGCGTTGAAGTCAATACAGTGAGACACGTTATTTAGGAATCGTAAGGGTCCATTAAATCGCCTGTAAGCTTGTCAATTTCTCTTAGATGAAGTCTGTTCGACAAGTAAGGAGCTCAATTTTCATATGTCCGATAGTATTTGTAATTCATAATATCCCATCCTATCCCAGATTATTTGTAGTTCAACCACGAATCTCAACATACATGTCATTGTCTGTCTGCGAAATAACATTGTCCAGTCATGTCATTGTCTGTCTGCGAAGTTACATTGTCCAGTCAGACTCAAACTGTGCATGATTTATTTATTAACTCAAGTTATTGTAGTACACATTGTGTAACTACTAACACAAGTGAATCATACAGTAACACGGCGAACAAATTTAATTCGAAATTAAAAATCGTTACGTATCTTCAGTTCTTGTGGTCTAAAGGTTCCTGAGAAAAACTGGTGCTGGTATTTCAATTGAAGAAAGTAAGAGTCTAGAGACGTCCTATGTAACTGTTCAGTATGAAATGTTGCCTCCGGTGGCATCATAATTATTAATTTGTTGCTTCCGAATCCGGACGTCCGGTTCTTCATTTCATTGAGGAGAAAACTTTGACATGCAGTGTTGCGGTACCCTGTTCGATTGCGGTACCATTATCAGATTCATATGATAATTTATCATATGATAATTTACCATATGATAATCTGGTTCCTGTCACAACTTATAATTGTGTCAGAGGGTCTCTGAGAGGTTTGTCTTCATCTGTTGACAGTATTCTGTTACAGTACTGCACACGTGACTTGTTAAATTGGGCCCAGGGTAACGGGTTCAGCGGATCCGACTGAGCCCTGGAGTGCCATGGTAGACGTCACTATTCATTTTTTTATCACGATTCATTGACAAATTTTGGCAAGGATTTGAAGGAGTATCTCGTGATAAGTTCATCCTGAGCATGTGTGTTCATGCTATATCCATCCGATCGGTTAATGGGGTGGATTTGTACGTTTTGGAACACAGGTTCAATTGACAATTGGTGGCGTATACAGACTAAAACTGTGAGTGGATATCATTCATTTGGTGGCGAATACAGACGAGTTACTGATCTGACAGCGGAAAAGTTCAAAACATCGGTGACGTTCGGCGACGCTAAACATAAGTCAATCTTTCCGGCATGATGATGAATCAATGATAATGATGTTGAAGATTGTTTCAGGCTGCACAAGTTTAATACGGGCATTTAAATTACTAAATAACTACAAAAACAAATTTAAAATCTATGGCAAAGGGGATATTAATGTTCCCAAAATCTTTCTCCAAATTTGATCAATCAATTTTTTCCACAGCCGTAGGACATTAATGTTCCCAAAATCTTTCTCCAAATTTGATCAGTCAGCGTCTTTGTTTATAAAGAAAATTCCTCTAATTATAGAGTCTATGCTGGAGTCTATCTCTTTCGTGTTTAACTTTTGTTTTGATGTTGTTTATCGTGTTTTGGTGTCTTCATTCTATGAAGTCTTTGGAAACGTTTCAATTCTATGAAGTCCTTGATTAAAGAAAAAATGACTACGAATTGTTGAATACTCCCCCGGATGAAGTGACTCGCAAGTTACACACATATTGATGACAACGTCACCACATGCACAAGAAAGAAAGCGCCCTAAAATGAATTGAGCCCCACTGACACGGCCACCATTCACAAATCATCTCGTTCCATTCAACAGTCCCTAAGTCATTTAGTCGAACACTCATACTCAGTCTTCTCAGTCTTCTGCTAATCCATCGTCCCCAAATTTAATTCTCTACAGCATCCTATCCTTTAGTCGAACACTCATACTCCGATAAAAGTCAAACTATATTGTAAGTTAAAGCTTTGTTTTGAGTCGAAATTTCTGAAATCTACAAAAATGGCAAGGAGTTTTGCGACAAAAACAATGTCAAAGATGGCACTGACCAAGTTCTCCACTTTTTGGGCCCGGTTCCTGCTAAGTCTAAACTTAATGCTGCTAAGTCTAAAGCTATTTGAAACGTTTTTACTGAATCAGTTGAAGTTTGAAAATCTAAATTTTTTTGTAAATTTTTTTGGCAGTTCAAGTATAATGGTCTTCGGTATGGATCCTCAACATATAAATCCTCAACATATAGTGACTCACTCTGAACATACAATGATTCTTCACTCTGGGTCAACTGCGAGAAACGATAATATCTCCATTTTCAATGAAGATTATCATAAAGGAAAAGGGTTTTCTGTAGCGTTGGCGTTTCTCAAACGATTTGGTGATACGAATTTCAAAATCGGGGATACGGTCGTGGATTTTGGGGTTGACATAAAAAAAATCCTCTCACGTCCAGCCGGCATGTTGGATATACACAAGGTTGCTGAGGATATTAAAAAAACGCTCTCACAATCAGGCCAAGCGGTGAGTGATGTTGCGAATGATTTGTTTTTAAACGATATAAGAGAAATGCTATCAAATTGCAAAAATCAACAAAACATGACACCAGCAATGATCACTAGTAAGGTCTATGATAATGCCAGCAATGATCTCACAAATGATCCAAAAACTGGAAAACAGTACTACAGCCACCGGGGTACAAATTTCCAAAAAACTGTGCCAACCAGTCGGAGGTCAGGTCGCGACTTTGACGAGACTGATCATAATCAGCTAAATAATTTCTCCGCAACATTTGATAATTGCTCCTCAGAAAATGTTGCTAATAACCTCAGAGAGTCCGGATCTTTTGAAAGGAATTCAGAAAATTTAGCTGATTCAGCGAATTCAGCGAATTCTGATGTTACAAAATTGTCTTTGTCCAGTGATGAAATTTTAGATTCGGATTTATCGGATTTATTCGATGATTTAGATTCGGTGATGACTACAGACGACGTCTGTGGTCATGGAATATCGGATATGGATTCGGAATATGACGCAGCAGAATGGCAAGTTTTAAAGAGTCGGATAAGGTGTAGAATTGAAAGCGACAAAATTTCCGCCCATGAAAATTTGAAAGCTGAATCTGATGACAATGTGGGGGCCCCAAGTTCGAACGAAAATTTTAATCCTGTTGGCAACAACTATACTGTGAACTTCAAAAAATTCCTAGAACGATTGGAAGCTCAGGGGATTCTCAGAGACGATCCGCGGTTAAGGCCTATGATGAAGAATTTTATTATTTTCAAAAAAATGAAGACAGCATTGGACTCCGTTACGGAGGACACCAAGGTTGGTGATGCTGCAATTACAGACAAAAAAAACCAACAAAAAATGAGCCCACAGACTCTGAATGAGATTCAAGATAGACAAAAATCAAAACCAACAAAAAAATCAACAGCAGTTGATGTCAAGCCTACTACTCAATGTCTTGCTCCCACGAGTCGGGTGAACACTCACAGTACTACGGGTGAAACCTTGACAGGTCCATGTCCTTCAGTACCCACTTCGTCAGATTCATCGGATCTTCTGGGCCAGAAGATAACTGCGAGAGAGAAACAGAGAGAAAAACAGAGAGAAACTGCCTTACAGAGAGAAGAAGTAAGCGCCTTAAGTCTAAGTTCTGGAAAAATGGATTCGACAAATTTGAGTTCAAAAACCAGTCTTCAAGCAACCGAGAAAAAAGACTTCTTGAAAAAGGGTTTCTCGAAAAAAGAGGGAAAAAGTTTGTTGGCAAAGCTTGCAATGTATCTCAAAGACCTTTGTCGTGGTCAGTCTGAACATCGCCAAATACGGCGTATCGTCCCGCTAGAAAAAACTGATGACCCTACTTCTAGTAATGCGAATACAGCTCCAACATTGAGCACAAATTGTCATCAACAATCGCTATCAACACAGGAGCAACAAACTGCGAGTACTTCTAAACTGAATAGTAGTCCCATCAATCTGGAAAAAGAAGAGAATGCACCTGCTGAAGAACCTCATGCAGAATCTGAGTCAAACTTCATACGGAACGGGCTTCCTCCCAATGCCAAGTTGACCTCGAAGTCTCCGTGTTCAGAGTCACAGGAAGGCTCTCCCCCCGAGGACGGTATCAATAAGATTAAGATTGATGACAGTCAAAAAAAAAAGATTAAGATTGACCTAGTCATCAAGATTCAAGATGACAACAAGATCAATGACGACAAGAAAACGACTTCTGTTGCAGAAAACCACACTTCAACAACGAATGTTGCAGAAAAAAAGAAAAAAAGCCATTTTATTGGGAAGAATGTTGAAGATTTAGAAGAACTCATGGTAGAAACACTCATGGTAGAAGATTTAGAAGATTCCGACGACAGCTCTTCTGCTTCATTGGATTTAGAAGATCATTGGACGAAGACTGTTGATGAAAAAAAGTCCTCCACTACTACGCTCAGGAATCAGAATCAAAAGCTGTTGTCATCGGATGATGGGCTCAGTTCAGGAATCGGCACTAGGAGTACCAATATGGGTACTAAGGGTACTAATGTGTCTAACGACTCTAATTTCAACACAAGATTTGAGTTGAGCTTTGACGAATTCATGGTTGTGATCGATCCATGTCTGTATTTGATCAAAGAGGCGCTGGACATTGGAACAGAAGAAGAAAAGGAGTCGGATTCATTGAATTCATTGATAAGTTCTGTGAGTGGACTCACAAGTTCGTTGATAATCCCCGATTTTCCAAAATTTCGAAACGATATTTTTTCGATATTTGAAAACATTAAAAATGATGTCAAATTGTCTAAAGAAGGCAAAATGGCAGACTATATTCCGCAGTTGGCACAACAAAATCCAGATCATTTCGCCATTGGCATTTGCACGGTGGACGGACAGCGCTGTGCTTTTGGCGATTGTTCTCAGAAATTTTGTTTACAGTCGTGCTCCAAGACAGGGACTTACTGTATGGCTTTGGAAGCCTGGGGGTCCGAGAGAGTTCATCAACATGTTGGGGTAGAGCCAAGTGGAACAGTTTTTAATGCTTTGATTGTCAATCCAAGGGGGTTACCGCATAATCCCTTATTGAACTCAGGCGCAATCATGACGTCTTCCCTCAACTTGGCCTTCGAGGCGCAAAACGAAGCCATCGAAAAAGCCATGGCCCAAAGCGAACGAAGCCATCGAAAAAGCCATCGAAAAGGCCCAAAACGAAGCCATCGAAAAGGCCCAAAACGAAGCCATCGAAAAAGCCATACTTCTATTAGAAAAGCGCCAAAACGAAGCCATCGAAAAAGCCATACTTCTATGTGAAGAAAAGCGGAGTTCTTCTTCGATGACTAAGTCTTCAATGGTTAAGTCTTCAATGACTTCTTCAAATTTGTCAATGACAAACAAAGAAATACACTCTAGAGGTACTACTAAAGATACAGTAACTCAAGAAGAGACTCAGACACAAGGAGAGAATAACATTATCAACAAGGCTAAAGAGAATAACATTATCAACAAGGCTAAAAAAGACAATATTAAGGCTAAAGAAGAAGAAAATGAAGAGAATGATACCTTTATTGCCTCTGAAAACCTTCCGGTAAGTCGTACACTACGTAAGATGATAAAATTCTGGGGGAAGATGGTTGGTGGCAGTGAAAAGGTTGGCTACGATATTGATGTGTATAAAAGTGAGAAGGAAACAGCAGACCGAAACAATGCTTTGGCTTTCTTAATGAAAGAACATGGGGCCTTTCCTGATGAGGTGTTGAGGAGATGCACAGTGAAGCCAGTTTCACACAGCGTGAATTATAGTAATACCAGTTCAGATTCAGATAGTAATTGTAGTAATTGTGTCACCTGCGAGAATCAATGTACAGGCGAGGAGATGGGAATGAAAAAAACTTCAATGAACTCATCAGTTACGGGCGAGGAGATGGGAATGAAAAAAACTTCAATGAACTCAGTTACGGGCGAGGAGATGGGAAGGATTACTTCAATGAGTGATAATCTCAATAAGGAAAGTAAAGTAAAGGAGGACGATTACGCGGAGGTTGATCTCTCTTTTCTTCCGACGAAGCACCCTCTTCGATCAATTTTGTCCCTGTATTTCAAATCCTGTTCGTTGACTATGGATACCAAGTCTTTGTCAGTTGCAGCAGCGACCCTCGCCAATTCTGGAGTAAATCCGCTGACTAATGAAAGGGTCATATCTGCCGAAAATGTGAGACATTGCCTGTCTATGATGTCGTCTTGCGGTATGTACGACTATTCCGGAGAGTTCGGCTTCACGATTGGTCTTCCCGCGAAGTCCGGTGTTGCGGGAGGCATCTTCGCGGTTATTCCTAATCTATTAGGAATAGCGACGTTTTCGCCGCGCTTGGATCGTTATGGAAACAGTGTTAGGGGTGTGGAATTTCTAAGGAAAGTCACGGACGTCTTCAGCTTTCACGGAGTGGATCGTTTCAACATTTCCCACGGGAAAAAAGACCCAACCTTGAAAACTTTCACGGAAAAAAAGAACAGTGCTATTACTAGTGCTAAGTCTAAGCCTCCTACTAGTATTGCTAAGAAGCCGAGTCCAGGTGTCGCAGTTGACACAAGAAACTATTCTTGGGCCCAATCAGATTCAGAAGATTCAGGTCCACCTGAAAATTTGATCAGTGCAAACTTGAATAGTTCGTCAACATCGTGTCTTTCCCAGAATAAAAACAACAACAGCATGTCGTTGGTCACAGCCTTGTCAGCAAGTAAGCTCGTGGCGGCAAGTAAGTCTAGGAAAAATACACAACGAGACAGATGTATTCGGCGCTCTGTCGTGAGAAGTGTTCATCACAAGGAGAGAACTCTCAATCAGGAAGAAAACGCGCTAAGAGCTGTTCATCACAGCACTCAGAATCTGAAATGACTTGGCTATTAAGTTCACTTGGCTATTAATTTAGCAACCATAAGCTAAGTGTAATTTGGTCACAAGATTGTGGAAAATTTGGAAACTCACAAAAAATTTTGAAATGATTCTGCGCGTTCGGGTTGTGTAACGTGTTTTTATTAAAAAGAAAAAAAAAAATATTGATTTTAGTTTGTCAGTATTGATTTAAAATCAGAGATTAAAAGCATTAAAAGCAATTGCTACACTTCCAGCAAGTTCTGCAGCATTTTCCTAGGCCTACGTGTGACATGTGCCAGCAGTCGTTTTACGGCCGCAAAGTCGTTACAAATCAAATCAAACCAAATCAGAGATTAGATAATTGTGTGTCCGAAGATTGTGTGTATGTTTGTCATAATTCAGTTTGGTGAGAGAATGTTTTTGTCATCGCAGACATGTGAGTACTTATTCAGTTGCATGGTAGGGAAGATATAGCGTTTTTTGTTCATAATTTATGCCTCTATTTTGCTCATAATTTATGCCTCTATTTTGTTCATAATTTATCGTGTCTCGATTTTCTCTGATATATTGATATCATATTTATAATTTGCTTTGCACAGGTTGCGGGATGAGGAAATAGATGCTTAACGCGATAGATCCCAACAATAGAACCCATAAGCTAAAGGTAGCACGTGACCTCCCAGCTTATAGCAGGGAAGTTTTCCTCACGCTCCAGCGGGTGCTGCCGGTTTCTGCTTACGGTTAATAGCCGGCGTGTCGTTGTGTATATAATTTGAGTCGCGAGCTCTGTAATCTGACCACGAAAGATCAAGTGTCTATATCTGAGTCGCGAGCTCTGTAATCCTAAACTCAAAGCCAAGCAGCCAGCCTCGTCCTACAGCAGTAGTCTCAGCCTCAGCATCCATAATTGACAGTCTCTGCCTCCTAGTATTGTATTTTAATCCATACCAAAACCCAATGCGTATCTTGTGGTCGTCATGTGGCATATATTACAGGATGGAATGGGGTTGAACTATTGCGGCTATCTTTCCCCAAGTCTGAGGAGAAACAGACAACGCCATTGTGAAAAAAAAAAAAATGGATCTGATTCTGTCCCTTTGCTTAAGTTTCGAGCAGAATACTACACCCCTTGGATTCGATTCTTCGAGTCATTCGCGCGGAATTATTATATCAAGAAGAAAGAGCTTGAAGATTCAAGAGGCGTCGGTGAGCCCGAAGGCAGAAGACTCGAAGGCAATTCTATAGCGCCACACGTCATGGCTGACCACTGTCGTTAAGAGAAAGTTTAACTTATAATACGGTTAATTTTGGTGTTTCTATTGGGGAAGATCTATATGATCGCCACTAGTCTATGTCGCTCGTCTAACTTCAACTTGTCCTAGCGTTGTACGTACATGCCACATGCGGGCCGAATTTAGCCTAGGGAGGCCTGGTTCTCTAGCGCCTATGCGGCAGTTTGGAGTCCCTCAGAAGTCTACGATCAAGCTATTGTTGTGCTCCATGTCTTTATCATTGTCATTGTCTCAAGACAGTGTCTGGGCGTTAATAACGTGTCTCAGTGTAATACTATTACACTTATTAAATAGTTGAGCTGTGTCCCTAGCAGCGCTGCTGCTGTTATAGCGCTGCTAGTATCAAGTCCAGCTAAGCTGCTGTTATTATAGCTAGTATCAAGCTGAGGTCTGCAGTGCCAGTGCAGATTCCCCGGCCTGCAGAAGCATTGTATCATCAAGTCTATATCATAATCTCAACGCTCATTCTCAGACAGTGACGTCAGAAAGGGCCAAAGGCGTCCTCTTCATTCTGCAGTTCGTCCTCTTCATTCTCAGACAGTCAGAATCCGTGATTGTGATTGGATTTCCATCATTATACTCATCGTTTCAAAAAAACAAAAGAATACTTATGGTTCTGCAAAGTCGAAACAAATCAAATCAAGTCGTAGTATTGAGTTTTGTGATTTTTGAATGATTGTACCAGGAGTCTATTCCTATCCCTTGGATATTCGATATCTTTGAGGGAGATTGTCAGGTCTAAGATTTTGGTATATGGATTATAGCAGCAAGCATTCTGTTATGTGACTGTATTATTATTGTCGTCTGTATTCAATTTTGTTAGTATGTAATCACCGGATAATATCGGTTCCACAGAATGATCAGCGTATTGAATTATTTATTATTAAGCCGTTCAATTTTTGCCTTTTTGTCCATCTGTGTCAGACTCAGATCATCATCTAGATTTCCGTTGATAATCCGATGAATCGGATTAAGTTTACGAATCCGATAAGAATTTAGATTCTGATCCTAAAACATTTAATTGAAGTGTGTGAGTTGAAAGTTTTCGTCGAGTTGAAAGTTAAACATACGGCAGATCTGGAGTGGATAGACGTTTTAAACGTAGCCATCCGACTCAGAGTTTGCAGAGAAATCCTCGAGGAAAGCTCCAAAACTGAACTCGTTCAAGGAGGAACAACGAGGCAGAAAATTGGCGTTGATGTAGTTACATACAGACGCTTGATGCTCATGAAACATTCTGCACCATGAAAAAAAGAGAGTCTCACAGGTCGCGTAAGTTTTGGAAATGGTTTTGAATTATGTCTATCGGGACGGCTTTCGGAGACGTTACAAGATTCTGTGTATGGATCGTATAACAGAGAACGACTCTAGAGAGACGAAGAAGCGAAAACTCAGAATTCGCGTGAGAAGAAGCGAAAAGAATTCGAGAGAAAAAGCCGAAGGAGTTGAAGAGGGCCGACATGGATGTAGTGTTTCGATCGTTCCTAAATGAAAGCCAAATGAGAAGCTTTAAGAATTTCAAGCTTGCCAAAGATGTTACTGTTAAAGATTCGCTGATGAAATTAAAGAAAAAATGTCGATAGCCAATGTAAGAGTCCCTTAAGGAGAGGAAAAATAGAGAGACTTTAAGGAAATTCTAAAAGCCAAAAGAGAACCAAAAACAGCTGTGTAGTCATGCAGTTTAAAAGAATGCACAAGATTCAACTTGCAAGATGAGTTGAACTCTGAGCAGAAAGGAATTGCGAAGAAGACAGACAGTAGTACTGGCTGTCAAGGCAATTTAGAAAATGGCAAGAGTGAAATCGTGGATGAGCTGAAGGATGCAAAAAGCTGGCATTTTTCGTCTCATCGCAGCAGGTCGAAAAACGAAAGAAAAAGGAGTGGCTTGCACTCTAAAAAACGGACTATGTTGTAAAGCTTGAGAAATGTAGTCACAATCGAGTCGCTTTTTCATCTTGCGAAAAAAATAAAAAAAAAAGGAGCTCTTCGGTGTGAGTTTGAGTAAGGAAAATGGAGTTCGGAATCTTTGGCAGTAATGACGGAGACGGAGCAAGCAAAGGAGCGAAGTTCGGCGTATGTTTTAGTCAAATCGCAGGCGTTTGATACGCATACTGACGAAAACTACTGAACCTTTTCGCGTCATGTATTCGCTTTTTTTTGCGTTGCGACAAAGGCAGTTAGTTAATAACCAGGACAGGCGCCCGCTGCCCGCGGGCGCCCCGAGCTGTGGCTGGGGGATCGACTGCAGCCACGGGAACGACAACGGCGAGAGGCTGGGGAAAAAGGAGAGGAGCAGCGCAGGCGAAGAGAGGAAGGAGCACATGCTAACAGGAGGGAGGAGCAGTGTGCAGCATTCGCGAAAAGATCGCGGGAACCTTGAATCTAACAAATTTGCAAACCATGGACGGACACATTGTCGAAACTTCGAAACCAAACCCAACCAGACCGATAACTACGCCCCATCCCGACACGTCGGCCGATACCCACCCACAGGATGCACGCCAAAAACATCCACAACGACAACCAACCACGCAACCCATACGAGGGACACAACGGTCCGAGAGCCTCCCCCTCCCGCACACGACGAGAACGGACACACGCTCAAATGGTCGCCAAGAATATGACCGCCATACGATGAGAAACCCCCAGACTTCCCCATCCACCGAAAGACACCCAAACGACGACGACGACACCCGGACGACTCTCGAAACGAACCACATGGCCGCAACTCTGCACACAAATCACCCAACGAATCAAATGAAAAAGAGACCACCGGAACCATCACGGTCGCCCTTTCTCTACAAAATCCACACACCAAGACTGGTCCCACCCTCGAAATCTTTCGGACCTTTCGTCGGAACACATCCGGGAGTTTCGGCCGGAGTTTCCGACAGAGTTCCAAAATTTGGCAAAAATCGACCCCAAAATCTACATTTTGGACCATCGAAAAAAGGAGGGCGCCACGACTAGAATCCATCGATTCCGCAATTCCGAAAGGGGCCGGAGCCCTGAGTTTCCAAATTTGTTCGCCGAACTGGTTCGGCGAACTTTCGGCGCCGCCGCGTGCGGCGCGGCGGCGGGAACCTCTAGGAATCGCGACCGCGACAACCGCGAGAGGCAGAATTATCCGATCGGGAGAGGGAGCAGCTGCAAAACTGAGACCCATCGGACGCCGCCGCGTGCGGCGCGGCGGCAGAAACCATCAACAATCGCGACCGCGACAACCGCGAGAGAAGGACCGATCGGAATGCGGAGCGGACAGAGTCTCCGACTTCCGAAACGCCGCCGCGTGCGGCGCGGCGGCCGAGGACTCCCAATAATCGCGACCGCGGCAACCGCGAGAGGCAAAACCAGGAGGCGACTTGCGGGCAGGCACGCCAACCACAGGCGAGAGGACACAGGCGAGAAACAGAATGCATCCGAGGCAATCGGAGAACGTTTCGAAAGCGCAGTCTGCTAGTGCCTTTCACTAGTACGCTCGTACTAGTGCCCACGAGTCTGGAGCTCGCCCTTAAGTTTTTTCGCAAATTCTCGAGGAGGCCACTAGTAACGACCACTAGCAGACGAAGGCCTTCCAGCGGTCTGCTAGTACCTAACCGCAAGGCTTTTCCACTAGTAAACCTTACTAGTAAAATCGGAAAAATGACGACAACCGTGCTAGCAGTTTGCACTAGCAATTTTGCGGAAATCACTAGCACACGTTGCTAGTGGGCCCGTTCCTTTTTCACTAGTACGAGCCACTAGTGGGCTCCTTCTAGTGGCGTGATTCCCTCCATTTTCATCGCGTTTTTTGCTAGCAGTTTTCTACTAGTGCGACTCCTCCCTCTTTCCATTTTTCTCCGTCGCTTAATAATATAGAAATAGTAG
>Ga0099797_100929_pt1 | contig 17055 bp, 12 predicted proteins | sample Uncmet_Sort48C_1_FD_89871 | JGI IMG/M metagenome (GOLD analysis project Ga0099797, IMG submission 89871) | Marine eukaryotic communities from CALCOFI LINE 67, Pacific Ocean - C012_Sort48C_1 | ecosystem: Environmental > Aquatic > Marine > Oceanic | place: Pacific Ocean: Monterey Bay | collected...
CCTTCATGTCACAGAATGCTTTTGTATCCGAATACGATAGTAAATATTCGCGTGCATACAAGATGCAATCTTGCATGACCACATGGTTGAATGTGAATAAAAACCGATTCATTTGTGCATCTTCCTATAATTTTGGATCGAGCACTAAGGCCATAGTTATTGTGTTGAACAAGGTGATCAAGGTGCTTTGGGATGTCAATGTGTCGTCGGCTCTGAATATGAGCAAAAGGGATAACTTACTGAACCTCAAAGTTACAGACATAGTGGATTCACGATTTGTGTACACAATTGCAGCACCACGCAGAATAAAGGTGAATTACACCGAGATCTCCAACGTGGAGACATTTAACCACAAAAAACAGTATGGGCGCAAATCTCGTCAGATTATTTTAACAAATTTAGAAGCTCACTGTGTCTGGGCATATTCATGAATCATGTATAATATATATATATATATATGGCGCACATGTATCTTTTTTAAATATAAACGTGAAGGAGTGTGATTACACACAAGAAAATGAATCAAGGCAAGCCGGACATGGGCATAGGAAACTGGATCATAACTGATTTATCGGTGATGGATGGGGCATCGATAGATTTACAAAAGCGTATTATATCAATTACGAACTCGTTTGTGAAAAGCCTGCATGCGTTAAAAGTTTTGTTGAAAAGGAAACAAAATGAAAACGAATGCGACAGATTAGATGACAAATTGATTAACTTATTGCCAAACAAAATAAATGTAAAAAAAAATAAACAAAAACAAGAAGAGGTGTGGACTGTGATTAAAGAAATATTTGGTGCATTCAAAATAATGTCAAGATGCAATACACATTACAGACTCACACCTCTTCGGTTCTTCAGATGGGAAGAACGTGAAAATACATGTGAATGCAATTTTTGTCAAACAGTTTACATGAAAAAGGTAAATAACATAAACTGCAAATGCAAGGTATCATCGGAAACGTCATCCGTGCATGGTAAGTCAAGGTCTATAATGGCGTGTGTAGCCTTATGCATGCACGCAATTATTAACAATGCAACAAACTTTTCTGCACATGTGAATAATCTTTGTTTCCTGTCACATTTGGCGGTGTGTCGAAATTACAATGTTCTGGTGTCAAGCAGAAAAGAGATCGAGTGTGTTCAACACGTGAATAACATGTCACAAGAATTAATAGAAGATATAAAAAAGCGAGTGAACCAAAAAAAGCAAATAATAAAAACACGCGCCTTAGATCTAAATTCGTCAGACTTGGAAGAGTTGATGCACGATTTATATGTTACATCTGCTATCAGTCAAATTGGCCTTGGTAAAATTGGTAATGGTGAGAGAAAGAAAAAAAAACGTAGGCACGATGAAGCATTGTGCGGTAAATGTAAGTGTAGTACCGCAAAATCTAAAAATGTAAGAACAATGTCTCATGCATTTCAGCTTTTGAATTCCGGATCAGCAGATGTCAACAAAGTTCAAAGGTTGACACACATGAAGTCACACTCTTTAGACATTCAGACGCTGACACGTAAATCAAAAACTAAAAAGGTGCCAAAGGTGCCCAAGAAAACAAAAAGTGAAGTGGGTAATCCTAAACATGAAGTGTCTTATGCCAAGTTAAAAAAGGATTTAAAAAATATGCAAAAGATTGAACGTTCAAAAGACAGGGAACAAAAACGAGATGAAGAGCGTCAAAAAACTCAAACACTAGATGTAGCACTGTGCAAAGAACGTGCAACATACAAACGGATTGCTTCTGCTTTAGCAATAAATGCCAGAAAAAAGGTGGTTGGGCAAAATGAAAAAGCTACTAAAATTAATAGTCTCATTAAGAAAAGCAAAAAAAGGGATGCGGTGACAGGTTTAAGTGTAGAAAAAGCAAAGACTCTTGCCAAACGTAAGAAATTTACAAAGTATCGAAACTCATTTTTCAACACGACACTCTCTCGGTTTATACACAGAGGAAAATCGCCTGAAATTCCACCTACACACAAATTAAGAGCTACACCGATCAATGTAAAAACAAAACATGCAACACCACGCAATTTTATACGAAGACGTAGGCGACCGGCAACGTTCCGAGAACCAATTGCCATTGCAAAGAAACACAAAACTGGATGTGGTGCAAGAAACATAATTAGCCATGTTCACCTACAGCAAAGAGCCGAGTTGCACATGAACTCTGCACAATCCAAAAATGAGTGCATGCACAATTTTGCGAGTGACAATGACATTGAGAGAGAGAATAGCAGTAGCAGTAGTAGCAGCAGTAGCAGTAGCAGTAGTAGTAGTAGTAGCAATAGTAGCCTAAACCAAAACATTGAAATTTGTGAAAACAATGATTACATAAGTCAGAGTAGCGATGATGGCGATTTCACCACAACTGGATTCAATTTGTAGGGACTTTTGAAACATCATTTGAAATGCTTTATGATGTGACTGAGACATCTGCATTTTTTACACACACGGAACAAGTGCCAGCAGTAACCGAATTAGTGGAAATTCACAGCAATGCAAAACTGGTGTTAAAAGGTAAGTTAACGGCGCGTTCTTCTGTTTTGCATCATCTGAATTTATTAAAAGATGTTAAATGCAAATGTGCAAGTGGACCACCCTCTAAATACAAACGGCGCCGGCTAGAACCGCGTGAAAAATCAGAAATTGGGGGGGTAAAGCATGAACACGTTTCAAGCATTACAGCAATTGTGGATCTTGACGACATCACGACTGCACTTGAGCACATTACAGGATTCCGTCCAAAACTCGATGCACTTTCTACAGAAATGCATGACTACAACGGGGATTCTATAGGGTTTCGGTGTTTGGAGACAACGTCGCGGTTTCCGGGTGTCCATGTAGCTAATTGCACACATGAATTTCAATTAGTGACTGTGAAAAACAAAACTGCGTGGGATACGTCACCTTTGCACATTGAGGATTTAAAGCTTGTGCTTCCACCGTCAAGTGAGTGTTTGAATGATCCATGGCGTGCACCGATTATTGTACATGATGCATTGCTTGCCCGGTTTATACACATTGCACACGTGCACAGGGGGAAGGATAATTGTGGATCAGCAGCACATGTTCGCATTTGTTGCATGCGGTCTAGTCTACATTATGCAGGATGTGCCGATTTGATATCGCTCAGTATAAAACAGGGCAAATGCTGGGTTCATCTAACAACACAGCTAAACTTGTTAAATGAATGAAACTTTAGAGCGAATTGACATAGAGTGTGAAATATCAAGAGATCAAGAAATTCTTGAGATAGATTTAGAAGCCTGTGATTTTTTGCTGGATGGTCATGAATTCGCAACTGTATCGTCACCAAGTGACGATTCTGCTACTGAAATATATGATTTAGATCAAGCGTTAAGAGAACTAGAGATAATTGATAATATCGCTACACAACACTTGGACACAGAAAGTGATAGTGTGGATGCAAGAGTAGAAGAAGATCGACTGCGCATAGAAGAACTCGAGGAGGAAGTTCGGTCTCTGAAGGCTAAACTTTGCAAGGCAGCATGGGTTCCAGCCACGGAAGACGATTACAAAATAGTGCGCGATATTCAAAGCACAGCGAACAAGATCCCCTCTTTGTTCAGTGATGCTGCAAAACATGGATATCTACCATTGTGTAACAAACAACGTGCATCAATTTTGAAGATTCACGAACGTGCCAAGAAAAATTTAATTTACCTTGACAATTTAAATAAAAATTTGTAATTTGTTTTTTTGCAAAGGCAAAGCCCTTAAAAAAAAATTTAAGCAGCAGCGGGTTGGCAGGCCAAGCAAAAAATTGCACACATTTTCTTTCTTTTTATCACTTATTTTCTGGTGAGTCGATATTTTAAAATCAATTAATATTTATAAATTAATTTGGCTTATACACAATGTCATTGATAACGTGTCTTCTTACATCTGAATGCCTTGATCATCATCACGTTTACGACTAGGCGGATCGTCTGAACGGCCTTGACCACCCTTAGCGTCTTGACGGGCACCATCACGCCTACGGGCACCACCAACAACACGACCATCAGGCTCCACCACCACCATCATCACCACCACCAACACCACCATCATCACCACCTCCACCAACACCACCATCATCACCACCTCCAACACCACCACCACCATCTTCTTCAGCAGCAGCAACAATTTCTGGGAAAGCCTCTTTGAATTGTTCCTCAGAGCGACGTTTGATATGAGTTGGACGAAGTAGAATGCGAATCCGATGCCCAAATTCACCACCCTGAAGACACTTGCCCATCAACCGTAGCTGATAGTGAGATTTATAGTGCTTTTTCAAAATTTTCAAATCTTCTGCTTTTAATGGTGCTGCTGCTTTTGCTACTTTATTTTGTAATTCAGTAACTTCGTCAAGCACTTTGTCGTAGCGTCTGACCACGAGACGGCTTACCACCGTCTGTGGGGTCTCCTCTTTCTCTATGCCGTAATAATTTTCTGGCAAATCGATGCAAATGTTATCATTTGTGCGAATGCCTTCTCTTTCTCCACACAACACGCTCAAACTGCCTCCTGTGTTTGCACAAATGTGTATGTCCATTCGATTCATCTCAGAAAATTTAATATCTGTTTCTGAAAACCCGATAAAGCGCAGTTTTGACAAAATCTCACTTCGTGATAATAATTCTTGAATTGCATCTATTTTTTCTTTTTTGGAACCTTCTGTAGTTGATAGATATGCAAGGTTGACATTACTGAACAGAAAGAGTTCACTGTCGCTCGGCTGTGAAATGTCCACAAACACGGGATCCCCAACTTCAACGTTTAATTCGTTATCATCTGTGTGGCAATGTTTCCGGCAAGCACGTGCCAGACGTTTATCATATGTGCCATTAACCGGTATTCTGTCAACCGCAAGCCTCATTGGCCCAGCTCGTGTATCCGATTTTGGCAAAAAGCGGTATGGTGTATCATACGGTTTGTACATTTATTTAAATGCAAAACGATTTTGTGTGTGTGTGCTTTGCCAGTTGGTTGCTTTAAGTGCACATAAATTATATAGATAAACTTGTTTTATATATTTTTCACGTAATTAAATCTCAAGTATGCTAAATAAAAACCCACGCACAGGCATTGCATAAAAACCTAGAATTTATTTTTCTTAGGCATCGCAATACAACACATCAAGAGTTCCTTTATGAGGCACAAATGATGTACAAAAGTGAGACAATGCAATGTGTGCATTGTTTGATGGTTCGGATGACGAAGCCCATGCAGCACGTCCAACTCTTCCAATCTGTGTGACTTTTATGCACCATGCATCCTTTGTTTCTCCCTGTTTCCACAGTTGGAATGTAAAACGTACACATTTACAAAAGTCGATGCCAACTTGGTCCCAAAACACAGGTGGGGTTTCGCTTTCAGACAAAGAACAACTTCCATCAGATTGAAGATTGATTTTTTCCAAGCGGTTAAATAACTCCGCCATGTCTGGGTTGATTGGTTCTGATTGTTCATACTTCCCGTTGTCTACAAAAATTGCATGCAAGTCATGTTCTGTCGTCGTCACTGAAATGTGATACAAGAAACTTCCAGCAAAAATTGGAGAATCGGGTACTGCACGCACAATAGCATCGGAAACTTCACCACCCACCATTCCTCCAACATGTGTACTCACGCTTCTCAGTGGTTTTCCTCGCTGATTGGCCCAAGCAGCAGGCTGATTGTCTCGAACAGAACCCGCAAAATTGACATCATACTTCACCTCGTGAGTTTTTTCCCCATCAGCAGCAGTTTTCGTCTCAAAATTGTGACGAGATAAGACATTCCACATAGACATGGCAATAATTGGAGTGACATCCGATCGCACGGTGGATTGCCCCAAGCTCGAGACATGCTTGGAATAGCATGTAAGTGCAAAAGTACCAGTGTGCAGTGCCTGTTGTTGTTGTTCGTACGTGAGTGGAGCTGTAGCAGAATCTCCATCCGTTCTTGTAAAGCAAGGCACGCGATCGAGCATTGTGTCGATGAGTTGTGTGTGTGTCATGGCATTTCCAGGATCATCAAATCGAGAGTGCATTTTCAGACTCTCTTGATGAACTCCTGGTGCAGTACTCATGTTGAAAACGGGGGGACCGCCGCCAATTTGCATTGAAGTGCTTGGAATTATTCCGCTGGTAGGTTGAAAATGAAACATTGGTGCTGGTTTTGTTTTGAGATCTTAAATGCACACCCTTTACTTAAAACAACAAAACACGCGCCTCGTTGTTATTTCTTTGCAAATGTGTAGATTTGTGTTATAAATATATACTTATTTCTCTATCTATAGCACAATAAATATAGAAAATCTCATTTGTGTGATGCAACTATCATTAAGTGTGAAGGGTGCAACAGAAAAGTCACGTTATTTTTTCACATACACATAAAAAATGAACAGTGACTTTGAAAATGCGTTAAAAGCGGCTGCACGTAGCTTCGATTTAACGTGTAACTGGAAAATGGCCCAGGCTTTGCAGATCATATATCGTGAAATTACAAGCGGCGAAAATTGCACACAGTTTCACGAAAATCTTTACGAAGATGCTAGAAATGGAATAGAAATACTGAGAAGTCAAGTGACTCTCCGAAAAAACTTCTTGCTAAAAAATGACCACTGTGCAATGAATTGGAACGCGGACATGCTTTTATATGTGATTTCTTGTTTACTTTTGGTGTGTAAAATGCAGCCGCATGTGGATGCGTTGAAAAAACAAGACCGTGCAAGGTTTTACACAGACAATGAACTTACTATGGCCATGGCCGCGTACAAAACTAATATTCCCTTCACAGCTGGCAAATCTGCATTTGATTTGACCACACAGCAATTGCTTGTATGTGTCATGATGCTTGGAACTTCTTCTACAGACAAAATAGATTGGTGTTCCAATGACACATGGCATGTTTATGAAACTATAGAGTGTCGTGTTGCACATGTGGTTGTAAACGCAATACAGGGAGCAAGTGTGGATTTGCGCATACCGACAGCAGATAACTTTCCTGCATGTGCTATGATGTTCCATTTAGGAAGCATCACGGCAGTGTGTCGGATTCACCGAAGAGCAGCCGCAAGCCTGGCCAAACTCGTCTTTAATGGAGCAGAAACCCTACTTGCTTGGATAGAACAAAACATTGCTTCAAATACAGCAGAGCAGAGTTTGGTGGATGCATCAGCCCGGCTGGCGTCGACATTCGGTGCAATATTTAAAGAATTTGAAGGAGAACGCCAAGACACTGCGTTGGATCATGCCTGTGTCGTGAACAAATGTAGCCTTGTCGACATCGAATTTGCTTCGTATTGTACAACAATGGGAAATGTTTGCATGTCTGCAAGTAGCTCTATGACCGCTTTGCACTCACAAAGTGCAATATCAAGTTTGTCCTGGAGTCAATCCATAAAAATGTTTGATGTGTCCAAAGATCTTCATGTCCTAAAACTTGCAAATTTTTACTTTTCGACTGTCATGAATTTGCACGCATCTAAACCCAGCGCGTCGTGGTTATCGTTGTTTGTGATGACCCACAAAGACTGGGTACAACGAATACAATCTCTCAAAACGTTAAAATGGCACACGCCATTGATAGCACATTTAGGCGTCTCTATAGGATGGAGTGTAGTGTTTTGGACGACAGATGGTTGCATCAAAATTCAAACAGTAACAGCAACAACTGTGCCCATGAACTCCTCTTCGCTAATGATATGTGTTGCGCTGTGGATGGAAAAGAGGATACAAGAAGGTTGCATCAGACCAACAATATCTTACGAGAACGGTAATATGAATATAAAGTTAAAAGACTTGTATCACGCATGAACTACGCATTTTGCTCATTACATTTAGCCTTTTTTATTTTTCGTGCGGATTGCTGCTTTGCTGCCTTTTTTTGATGTTTCACATTTGTTTCATTTGGAGTTTGAGTGATGTCTAATTTACGTTTATTGGAAACCGTAGCTGGTTTTGCATGGGGCTGTGTGTCCTTTGTGCAAAAGCCTTCACACAATTTTCGTTGCCACACAATCATTTCTATAGCCAAACTTGTCACACGTTTTTTGTTTTGTAATAAATTACGTAGTGCATTCATTTTTTCTGGTGTCAACATTGATTCGTTGTTTGTTTTTTCAGAAAACATAGACTGAATGAATCCCATAGTAGCTTCCGTCAGTCCAGACAAGTGAAACGCCCAAATTGTGTTGTTATCAGGTATATCTAGTGCATCGTTGGTGATATTTTTAAAATGTGTTAACAATGAGTTCCATGATTTATTTTGATATTTTAATAGCGAACTGGCTATATTAGAGAGACCGGTGTCCGACGATGTCAACTCATCTTGCTTCCATTTCATACCCGCCGTTCGTGATAAACTTAAACAAATTGCTTCTTTTGTGGAAGACACCTTGCTGTCATTGTGGGTTGGTGTGCAATTTGTTGGACTTTGAGAGATCATAAAAAATACGTATTTTATTATGACGGCTGATTTCAACGAAGATGAATTCCTCTGCCAGGTTCTTGAATATATTCAGGGAAAATTTCAATTGCCAATTAAAGAAGAATTAAAAAAAACGTTCAGAAAATCAAGAAGTATAGGTTTTACATCTTATGAAATGCAACGGATGGAAGATGCATTGTTATGTTCGATGGCAAATATTTACAATGGTGTCCAAGATCCACTTGGGTCCAGTGAGAGCGATTTGATACAAGAAAGGGCGAATTCAGTGTACAGAAAGGTGTGTAACGGCATAGCAAGAATAATGCAGCCTTCACAGATACAAGCAAGGTCAATAGCACCACGTCTACAGTGTCACAAAGTTATTTCGTCTGCTGAATTTTATCGTAACATGGCACAAGAAATTGCAATGGATGTAGAAAATGGTGCAAGGGCGAATCGCGCAGCGCTTTGTATTGACAATTTACACAAAGTAGAAAATGATTGGCTGGATTCACATTTGCGAGAAGATGATGAAATCTTGCATGTCTGTTTTGATGTCATGTGTTTTAAAAAACAGAAAACAAAGTGTAAAGACAAACCGTGTGCAAAGCAAAATCCAAATATGACGATAATGACACTACTGAGCACACTTCTTTTCATCAAACAGAAATTTAAACTTTGTAATTATTCATGTGTCTGCTCGTGTAGCGACTACATGTACATAATTGCACCTACGCAAGATATTACCATCATTACCAAATGTCTCACGCCTTATTTACATCTCATCATACCACTTCATAAAAAAGATCCACATTTAAACACGTTTTTATCGTCCCCTTTGATAATTAACATGTTATCATCTGCTCCTCCGCGTAGTATGTTTTTAAAATGGAGCATGTTTGTCCTCGCTGCTCTGTTTCATCGCAAAAGTGATGACCCTGTTGATTTCATGTTTGACGCATTGGTCACAAATGGATGTGCTATGCGCGCAGAAGTCGGCCGATGGAGAGTCTTGATGCTGTGTAAACAATACACAGACGTTCAAAAATTAGAAGAACTAGAAAGAGATCCATTTCAACAAACGACCGAAGATTATGTTGATTACATACCGGATGATTCGATTCTTTATCATAGTCACTATCCAGATGAAGACAGTGAGAATGACGACGAAGAATTGAGCGAGGTGCAGATACAGAAAACCAAACACATACAGAAACGAATAGCAGATTACCAAAAGTCTTTAGCAGAAATTATGTGTCGAATTAAAGACATGTCAATTGTAGCGGATTGTGACTTGCAATGGACGATGTCCAAAGATCTCTTAAACATAATTTTAACAAGCGGAAAGATGGAAAATGACGTACCGACCGTGTTTTACTCTTTAAATAATAGCCTGTATGGCAATGAAATGCGTTCAATCGTTAGCTCTGTTGTTGTGAAGAAACCTCATCTAACACTTTACACGAGTGTGAAAGAAGACCGGGAAAGTGGTGCGGATGGTATTTGTGTCCTTTCAGAAAACGACTCCGACCATAACAGTTATTCTTCGGATGTGAGCAAGTCACCGCGCTCGGACAAGCCATCCTCCGAAAATTCATCTGTGATTGTCGGTCACGTAGACATAGACAAGACGTGCATATATTTTACAACAGAGCAATCGTCATCGGATTCAGCAGCCTCTGACATCGAATCGGTCATGAAAGGCTCAGACGACCTCGAAAGCGGAAACTCCGAAAATTCATCCAGTACCGCTTCAGATTATTCTATTTCGTTTTCTAGCACAATGATAGAAGACATGATTTTGATACCAAAAGATTTAAGTCTGATTGTTTTGTGCGAAATCGCCCATCACCCTGAAATATCTACACATTTGTCCACTTCCAATCTTTGTGTTCGTGTCCCCTCTTATCTAGATCGAGTGAATGTCAGTGAAGAATTAGTGTACGAACGGCTTCGAACCCGCAACTTTCCCAATTCTGTGAGTAAAATAGCACGGCAAGAATATCGCAAACTGTACTCGGCTAAAGGAGCTGGCTCGAGGTCAAGACCTTCAAGTGTAACGGAACTCAGACGGATTCAAAACAGTTTTGCTTTAATGAAGACCGAACGAGACATACCATATGATTTACACCCAGCTACACAAGACGCCATAAAAAATCGATGGGTTCACAAAACAATGTGTGGCCAAGTTAGTCTCGATTATGAAGAACAAGCGTTTCACTTAAAAATCAACACGTGCTGGGAGTCTGTGGAAAGAATGTTAATTGAATACGAAGAAGTTTTAAGAGGATTCTCACCCGGATCCCATAACGTCCACGGATCTCATGATGTAGTCAGAGTTCAAATAAATGCAAAACGTTTGATGTATCAGAAAAGAAAACGAATTCGACGCGAGTTGCACCAACGTGGTGGAGCTCACTTGTGGGCCGATAAAAATATTGAACTTTGCATATCAAAAAACACAACACCGTATGAAGTATTTCCTGTTTGTGCTGACACAACACTAAAAGTTGCGTCTATACAAAAATTGATTGATCACGATGTTTTGGACATTATAACTGCAGCATATGGACATGCAGTGCAGCCAGACAAGCCAATATTTCCCGCAGACGAAATTCGATTGGAATTGGAAAAATTAATAAAGTGAAAAATGCGGGGGGTGGGCGGGCTTTGCATAGTGGCCAAATTTCTTTTCAATGTTTTTATTCATATTACAAAATTCTTTGATGGGGTGGTGATACATTTGTCACCGCTACGACGTAAGTTTATAAAAGACATCACATCAAATCCGTGTGGCTTTATACGTTTTACAAGCTCATGAACAATATCCACAAAAAACGGAAAAACTGTCAATGCAAAAACTAGGTTTGGAACGTAGTCATCTTTGCTTAATAAAATGTCCCAATCATCTAAAACCAAAGCTTGCCAACTTAAAGCCAGATAATAGATAACTGAGAATCCTGTGCCCACTACAATTGAACTCACGAGCAAAACGTTTGTGACGTTGCATCGTACTGCACAAATACTGAGACAATACATAATGTATAAAATAAACGACTTTTTGTAAACTTTTAAAACAACATTGCTCAGTGTTTTTCTCAGTGCATTTCCATGTAACCCGTGAACATCATCCCAGATGACATCGTTAACTACCGTCGTAGCTGTAACTATCACCATCAGTGCATAGGTATCTATAAACAGCGATAGGCCCTCACAAAGGCGCAGATGTGTTATGATTTGCCGTATTACAGTCAATTTATGAATATAATTAAAACACAAAACGCATATGTACAAAATTCCACCAATTTCCTCATCCAAGCTTAAAGCCCACTTTCGTCGAGTCGAGAGTAGTAAAATTTGGGAAACTAAAAGAGGTAGCAAACACGAATATTTGAATTCGGAGTATGGCGAATTAGTCGTTAAAAAACAGAATAGGCTTTCTGCTTTGTTTTTGATGAACATTCTAGCTTGTTCCCACAAGGTTTTCACGTCCCATGAGGTGGTTGATCTGTCATCATGAATGTCTTTTGTGTTGCAAGGTTGATCCTGTTCCTCCTCAGTTTTGGTAACGTTGATTTTAAACATCCGGGACACGGTTAATAAGAAAACCACAGAAATACTTAACATAGTAAATCTTGCTATGTATTTTGCATAAGAAGTGGGAAGTCTCGTATAAGACTCATTTTCTGAAAGCAAAACCCAAACTATGTAAAGTACGTGTATGCGTGTTGAATATATATGAATAACGTGTAGCGTCGCCATTTTTGCATGTACACTCATTTGATAAAAAGCTCACTTTTATATTCAGTTTTAGCCATTCACACTCCACTGCACAACGCTGCATAAACAAGAAATGCTGCCGTTGAACGAATGTCCTCCTTTTCACTGAATATGTTACACACTGACTTGAATACGTTTTCTGATACCTCATCGTTGATTTTGGAATTATCAGATGGCCTAATGCCCAATACCACAAGTTCATCCAAATTGCTGATCTGGTTGTTCATGTCATCAAAGTGGTTTTGGTCGGTGGGGTTGTTTTTCATGTGTTCTATATCGTCACACATCTTTCTTTGCAAATTTTCTATCAGAAGACATACAACACGTTTTTTTGTGTGAATCGTAAAAGGCTTTTTATAATGTGCAAACAACATTTTTGTAATATCTTCGATCTCGTTCATCACATTCATTTTTTTCGTTCTTTTTTTTTGCAGTGCCAGGTGTTTGTTTTTTAAAATGTGAAAATCGCACGATCTAAATTTTAAGGACTTCGACATCGGATTTGAGTTTTAGTGCAACACAAAGTGACAATACTAAAGCACCCGTGTAACTGCACTTGTATATATAAAAACGTGATTAAAACCTACAAAATCTGACAGCTTAACCAAAATATGGCATAATCCATGCAAATCAAAATCGAGTTGCCGTTGCCATTGTCAAGCGTGTTCGTGACGATGACTAGACTTAAAAGATGCTTCCAGTAAACAAATCTTGAATATTGAAACAAAATCGTATGCGATTTGGCCACAAAGGACATGTCATCTGGGGCAACAGTAGTGAAGGCTGAAAGTGCGTCCGATGTCGTAGAATGAAGCCAGCCATTCTCAAGTATGTGATAAAAATACACCCACGTGATTATTGTGAGTAACCATAACCAAATGTTTTCTGCATGCAGTGCAAATGCGCTCGTTTCTTGTAACACAACTAAAGACAATGTAACCCTCATTATGTGAGAAATTAATAAGCTAAAACAACTCTGTAAAAATGATGCAATCATGACTTGGGCGCTCCATGTCATTAATCCAATGCACAATGAAGCAATTGGAACAACTAGAAGCAGGATCACAGTTTGCATTACGGTTTTATGAAATGAAGAAATGTAAAAGTTAAATGAATTCAAGCCAGTTGTCGTGTTGGTCACGACTAATGGTGTGAAGAGATTGTACTTTGTGTGTGCATTGACACTTTGTTGATATTTATTTGCAAAAATATGATGTGTATCAAATAATGGAAAAAACGCATCCTCTCCAACATTGTCTACTATGTAATGTCGCATGCTGTCAACAGACATCGTGCTATTTTGTCTTGCAAAAGTAAGCACATTTATGTTTCTGCTCTTAAAATTCCATAGAATTGCATCGAGGCCATTGCTCTTCCAGCACACAGTTACTAAATAAATGATCACCAAGATTATAAGAATTGCGCAGGGGATGACACACTGGAACGTCAACACAAATCTGCTGCTTTGCTTTCGATGTTCAATGGGCTGAAATGTCATTATAACTTCTTTATTTGAAAATCTACCAGGGTTAAATAACAACGAGCAATGCCACAAACTTGGTGCAAACAAGACAACTGATAGCGCAGACACGAAAAGTGCTACGGGATACATAACAGAATATGCACAAGCCACAAAGGGAACAGCCACATAAAGCAGTCCAAATAACACAGAGACAAAAAAAACAGTACAACCACAAAACTTGTACATGTTTAATGTGACCACAGTTAACACCTTCTTTAGTTTTGCAGGCCAATCCACATCTTCATCAACGTTACACGTAGTGAGAGCATACTCAACAATGCTTTCATGTATCAAATGATTGTATATTACAATTAAATAAACAAAGTGCACGTTGCACAGCAAAAAGCACAAAATCGACGCCTCGTACTGTATCTCACAAACATAACGACACAACCAAACCCAAGTCGTTACATATGCACAATTGGCCCAAAAGCACAAGATACCGAACATGATGCATTCCCATCTGCTAAGTTGTAAGTGTACATACAACACACAAAACACAGAGGCACTAAATAATATGCTGGAATATATCAAATTTGCGACGCTTATTTTTTTATTTTTAAATTGTGACGACAAATAATCAATTTCTAGACTAGAAAATGACTTTATAGTTTTTATGCAATTTAAAACTTGCTCGGAATTTGTTGCCTGTGTTTTACCAACGCTGGTCCAGCATGCTCTTGTATAAATGATGAAGTCGTCATTGTATTTTAGATGTTTATTATAGCTGAACTGTGTAGAAAAGTTAAAGTTCGTTTCATTCAAACATGTTCGTTCTTTGGTATAGAGCAAATGAAGGCACTTCGTAGAACGCTCGTTATGCGAAATTGTATCAAAAGTTTCGGGTGTGTATACACGTTTGATGAGACCATCGTCAATCAAAAATCGATTGCTAGACACTGACTTCATGTGTTTCAGTGTGTATAAACCAAAACAAAGAAACAAAGTAAAATAAATAAACAAAAGCTTCGCCGGATTTTTTAAAAGCAATCCAATGCATGCACAAATTGCAAAATTTGCCGTTTCAGAGACACAACAGTTCTCACTGTTAGGCCTGCTATTTTTTATTTTCAATTTGTTCGAAAGAATTTCTTCATCATCGTGCATCGTTGTTTTTTTGTTATAATGGCATTTAAATTTTATAAACTTATTTTTTATGAGTTATGTTTCTAGTCCGTACATTTTGCACACAAGAGGTTCTCCGTTGAATTGCATCTCTATTTTGTAAATTGGGGAACCATGAGCAGCCTTTGCTGCAAAATATCGTTGTGCCTGCTTTGCTCCCATCAACATATTAACATACTTGGCGTTTGTCAATCCCATTGTGAATGTGCCTCTCTTTGCTTCTTGTGCCAGATGAATTGCTTCCACAACACGATAAAGCATGTTATGAAAGTTTGCATTTAATGCATGTATCTTTGCAATTTCGACATCGAAAGTTCCTGCATCCAAAACCTCAGTCTTCATTGTTTCTTTTGTGATGAGATTCGTCCTTGTAATTTTCACGGCATCGCCTTGGTTCACACCCATGCGTGCTAGTTCAACTGGAAATCTACGGAACCAGGTGTCTATGTCATAGACGTCTTTGTCTGTTTGAAAACATGGCGTGTAATCAGCAATGCTCTGTACCGTTGTTCTACACAATTCCAACAATAATGGGCTGCTTATTTTGCTGAAGGTAAACTCTTCGATTTCAAGATGTTTCATGATGTCAAAGCCTGCTTTGTTAATTGTTTCTACCACAGTTGTGTCGGTGTCTTTACCGGATATTTGTTCGTAAAAATACTTATGGAGGTTGAACCAGTGTTCGTTGTGCAAAGTGCCAACTTGTTTGCGCAAGTGATACGTGTTTTCCGAATTTAACTCGTCAATGTGTTGGTTTGTTACTACGGGCACCGTGCTGAAATAGTCAAACGACAGACTCATGCCTTTCAGTGCAGCCAGTGTCCATTTTACAGTGCAAAGGCCTCGTTGTAGTGCCCATTTAATGTAATATTGCAGCTGCTTTTTGCCTATTATGCCAGCTTCAAATCTGTATATGCGAGAATGTGGCACATCCACCACGTCTAAGAGTTCTTCATCAGCTTGTTCAACATCAGAGTCGGAATTCTCTGCTGTATTATCAACTTCATCAAGGCCTATTGGCATAACATTACCTAAGCGCATGCTTGAATCACCTAAAAGTTCGTGGTACAGTACTGGGTGTGTGTCATGCAATCCCATGTCAAGGCTGGTGAATTTTGCTATGCGCTCTAATAGCTGTAGTTGGTTACTGCACTTATTAAATTTATTTTCTTGTAGCATAAAAAGCGTCGCTGTAGATTCCAAAAGTATATCGTGGATTTGAGTTGTTGTTTTAACGCTTTCATTGTTTAACATTGTATAAAGTTTTGACATTGTACACATCAGTGAGAAAAAATAATCGTCACCACAACGGTTACCGTTGTCTTCGTCACAATGGTCACTGTATAAACATTTCATTAAACCTGCAACCGGTTTGCACACATTACTATATAATGAGTCCCAATGTGTGATGTTGCCATCAAATGCGTTAACCAAATCGCCTTGATACAAGAGTGAAAGCAAATCCCCCGCTTTATCTGAAGGATCAATAAGTTGACGAATGAATTTTTTTTGATTTGCAATAAGCACAAACCTTATAGTTATACAACTATACACGCATATTTGAAAGCTCATTTCTTTTATGTATTCTTTTAATTCTGAAGCATCTTTTAAATCGTTTACAAATGTTTTCAAAAAAGATGTATTTAGGCAGCTTCCAAGCGCTGGAACTGATTTATTGCGAGTTGATGCAAGCCGTTCTGAGTTTGTAGCTTCTTCGTACTCATTTTGAAACACGCTTGTCTTATCTCCTGCACCAGTTGTGCCATTGTCTAATTTTGTAAACACTGTGCCATATAAGAATAAATGGTGAATGTGCTCTCTGTTAATGGCTGTTAATAAGGCTAAGTTTGTTAACAAGAATGTCAAAATTAGGTTTACCATGTCAAAATCACTTTCCACATCATCATGATCATCGTGTAACAACTTGAAGTACTGTGTAATATATTGACATTGTACGTATGACGGAGAGCGTCCTGTCCACGAAGATTCGTCAACATCGCCAGTTAGTGCAGAATTAATATTCTTAAATATATTTGCAATATGATTGTGATCCTCCTGGTTTAACGGAATATCATTTGGGTTTTCTTTATCTAGGTTTTTAAATATTTGTTCATAGTCGTCAGAATTGTAAATACTGTCTGAATCAAACTTCCAAATGTCTTTAAGAATAAGAATTAATTTGTCATTACAAAACTCATAAAAG
>Ga0099797_100903_pt1 | contig 17053 bp, 10 predicted proteins | sample Uncmet_Sort48C_1_FD_89871 | JGI IMG/M metagenome (GOLD analysis project Ga0099797, IMG submission 89871) | Marine eukaryotic communities from CALCOFI LINE 67, Pacific Ocean - C012_Sort48C_1 | ecosystem: Environmental > Aquatic > Marine > Oceanic | place: Pacific Ocean: Monterey Bay | collected...
GAATCGCATTGAATCTACCACAAAAAATATCTTCGACTTCAAAAATTCAAAACAAAAATGCCTCTCAAAATGAAAATGTCACTGAAAAAGAAACTCGCCTTGGTGGCGAGCACATCCATGTTCAGTTCCACCCTAACCGACGCGAAACTGCGTAAGCTCATCATTTCGGAGAAAAAAGATGGAACGCCACTCTCGCCGCAGCAGATCAAGGAAATCCAAACATCTTGTCCGGGTGTGGGTAACATCCAAAAGATGAAAAAGCTGAAGATGCACATCATCAACATGGACGATAGCGCTGAGGTCGAGGAGTGCGTCGAAAACCTTTTAACCAATGATCCAACGTTTTCCGATCAGATCAATAACATGGCTTCTGGGAATATCGAACTGAAACTCGAAGGCATGGTTACGCCTATGCCGGATCATATTGCGAAACGGCATAATGCTGGTATTGCTGCTTCTCGTTCTGCTGTGTCGTCTGAGAACAGAAAACTGTCCAAAAAGACTTCCAGAAACCTTGCTTCTGATACCAGCCTTGACGATGATTATGACCCTCAAAACGATTCTCAAAGTCCACAAACAGACTTTGATGACTCCGAAGATGCAGATGACGCTGATCCTTTCGGAGACGAACAAGGGCCGGGAGACGAACAAGGTCCTGTAGATGAAAGTTCTATTGACGAAGATGCCCTCGATGAGCTCGACGATGTAGATGAGGAGTCTTCCTCTTCTGGAGCAAGAAGACTATCATCAAGTTCTCTCTACCCTCCTGGATGCACCCCTACCACTGCAAATCCATTCAAAGACTCGTATTGTGGCGATCTTGATCCGGCGTGTCAACCCACCATGCCAGCGGGTAGACGACTAAGCTCGACGAGTGAAATGCTTATTCCAAATGATGAGTATTTCGTGAACCAGTGGAACCTCGAAAATTGCGCAACCAATGCTCGAACGGATATGAACGTGGCGAATGCCTGGTATGAATTTAATTCTAACAGATACTTGATTGATTCAAACCCAAAACCGATTGTGATTGCGATCGTTGACTCCGGAATTGCGTACGATCACGAAGATCTCAAAGACAGAATGTGGGTCAACATGGACGAAATTCCGGATAATGGCATTGATGACGATGGAAACGGATGGGTCGATGATATTCATGGTGTGAATTTCGTTGATCGAACCGGTGATCCGTATGATGTGAGTGGCCATGGAACCCATGTTGCGGGGATCGTTGCGGCTTCTGGAAATAACGGAAAAGGAATTATCGGGGTTGCGGGTTCTACAAGCAAGAATCATATCTCGAACAATTCTATTCAATTGATGGCTTTGAGCATTTTCGGGAAACAGAGAGGTGGGACCATGTCTGATGTGATCGAAGCTTACGAGTATATTTTAGAGAAAGGTGCGCAGATTTCGAATCATTCGTATACGACAGAGGGATCTTCTGCGGTTCGCGGCATTTTTGAAGATGTGGTAGAAAAATTACATGATGCGAATCATATCATGTTCTCAGCGGCGGGGAATGATGGTGCGGAATTGATGTATCAACCCACCGATCCGTTGCCTTGCTCGTTGAATTTCCATACGTATTCGAACATTTGTGTGGGAAGTCATGGTCCGGCGGGCAGTTTGGCTTCGCATTCTAATTATGGGAGTATGCGAGTTGTGTTAGCTGCGCCAGGTGTGCATATTTTGTCGACTACCATTGAGCACGATCGCATGCGAGATGCGAAAGATTTCGACTCGTTTGACGGCGGTCGGCTGAATCCTGTGCCACCACAGGAGTCTTACGCCAGCAAGCTGGGGACGAGTATGGCGACGCCTCATGCCACCGGTGTGGCTGCGATGATGAAGCTCGCACGCCCAGAGTATACCAACAAACAATTGGGGATTGACATGTTGGCATCGATCGATTCTGCCGGACAAACTAATTGGATGGGCAAAGTTTCTATTCCAGGGATTTTAGATGCAGGAGCGGCCATTGATTACACATTGACGAAGCATCCGACCAAATTCGAACCTCCTTCCACTATGGTTGTAGCTATGGAGAAAATCGGCGATACAAACAGACTTCCGGGGATATTGACGGCGTTGGTCAAAATGACTGTCCAAATTTCTGATGACAACGAGATGGATTTTTTCGACGCTCTTCTGCCTACAAATGAAAGACAAGACCCCCAAGAAACCGATTCCGCCGGTCAGATCGAATTGTATTTCGTCGACGCGGACTATAGGCGGATCGGGACGAGAATCAATAAAGTTTCCGCTCCCGAATTGATTCCCGGAGAACCACACCCCCCTACGACAAAAACGGCTAACGCAGACGGCGAATTGACGCGAGAATTCAAGATTCAAATCCAGATCACTGATCAGGCGATTCCGGCAAACTCGAAATACTTGAAGGCTTTTACGAGTTTCCGCGATAATGATGAATCAGACAGATTTTTGTCCGGCACGCATATCGGCGACACGAACGATTGGGTTGCCAGAAGTTCGATGCACACGGCTGTAATGCCCCTTCCCGACAAAGGTTGGCGTCGTGTAGTGCGGCATTCTCTAGAGCAAAAAATCCGCGATTTGAGTTTGGGAGGCGAGCAAACCTTCTGGTGGCGCCAGGCCGGCGGTATACCAGGATTCGCCCGTAAAAGACTCGACTTCGAAGGTTCTATCTCGTTCAATCCGCCTGAGGGGGGTGAGACGGAGATTACGCATTACAATATCTATCGAGGCAATTGGAAGACCTGTTCCCGGAAGGCGAACCACCAAGCTTTAACGGGAGATGCGAAAGCGTTGCGGAAATCGAAGGAATTTGGCTGGGGGAATTATTGTTGGGGGGTTTGTCACAATCTTTCGTTCAACGGGGTGTGCGAACACACTCGCGGGGAGAGAAAAAAATACCTACGTCAAAAGGCGATTGTGGCACAGATTCCGGCGATAAAATATTTACCCCCATTCTGCACGGGTGGTGAAGTCACTTTGACATCTCTTTTTTTTGATTCTGCTACGGGTAAGATTTCGCGCGGGCCAAGACACGAAATTTCGAAAGCCTGTGATTATCTCACCTTCACCGATTTGACTCCAAACACCGGTAAATACGGCCCCGATGTCCATGCATCGACGTCGATTAGTTACACAAATCAGAATAACGCGGACCCAATCGCAAAAGCGGGCGATGAACACTATGCTTGGATCACAGTTACCGGACCGGGAATTTTAGAGGTCGTGAGATCATACGGTCAGCACATCACCGGGTATTTGAACGTCATGGGCTTCGACTTGAGAACGAATAAATTGGGGCCTGGAGAAATCAAAACCTATGCTTCCGATCAATACGGAACAGTGCACGACATCCATATTCCGGCGGGGAAACACTCTATTATTTGGCAGGGGAGCAATACAGATCGGGCAAGTCAGAAAAGAGAATGGGAGATTATATATCACGCTAAAGCTGGGTATCACAACATTCCAATCTCGATCCCCAACATCAGCCGCGATAAGCAAGAGCTCATCGGTTCGCCGCATCAGCGAGATGGGGAATTTGATTACGAACCCAGCGCTGTTGTTGTGGTGCCAGCGCGCAAATCTCGCGATGGCAGAGAAGACGAACTTCATCACAGAGCTTGGACAGGGGCGGAAATCATTGTTCCGACCGACTCGATGGAGATTTATCACGAGAGACCGCCTGTCTCCGGCGAAAAAGGAAAGCCTGTATTTGCGCGGTTTGCAGACTCCGATCCGGGGAAAAACACGTTTGGGGGGAATATCCACGTGCGCGCCGCTCCTCGCGAAGAACCATCTCTCAAAATTGATGGGACTGAACGGGCGAAACATGTGTGTGGGTGGAACAAGCAGGGGGACTGGCACTGGAAAGACGGCTCCAATGACGACTGGCAGTGGACATGCACGGCTGCCGCTGCTGGGGACACGGTGAGGTTACAAGCGAGTCTCGTATTTTATTGGGATCCGCACGCGGAGGAAGATTTGACAAAAGCGCAACCAGATGAAACGATCTGGACCGGCACGTGCGACGCAACTGTTCCAACGTATCTAATGACGGGAGGCATCGACCAGACAAAACCAATCGAGTGCTCGATCAACATGCCGGCCGGCACGATGTCTCCGACTCTTCAGATCGCATCTACATCCGATGGGAAATACAGATTTCTTGTTAGGGAATTGGACACAAGATATGGTACAACGTCACGGCCTAGCATGTCCACTTTGATTGTGCCAGCCTGGGACGTGAATATCCATCCGAAGCAGTCTATTTGGGAGTATTCCTATCTCACCGCGGGAAAATTGGGTGCAACCACAGCGATCACGGCGGATGCGAAAACCGGTATTTTGGACAAAGGATCCATCGTCACTCTCGGGGAGGAAGCTTACACGATGAACAAATACCCGGTCGGTTTCACGGGCTGGCGACTGGAATTCGAAGACAAAGATTTTCTTGAAAAAGCCTATTTCCCAGCGAGAAAACAGGTTTACGAACCCACCGCTTCCAGTTGCGATGGCCAAAGATGCGTCCCGGGAATTGATAACGCGCCAACTGCCACTGCGAATACGCCAGTCGGGTCGACGATTATCGCAGATTTACCTTCGCCATTAACCTGTCCGCCCACACACGCGAATCTCGACGCTCTCAATAAGAACAACCACTTTTTCGCATTTTCGCCCGGTTGTGAAGAAAACGGACCCTGGGCGCCTCGCTGTGTCTCCGGAACACTGCACCCTCGTGGAACGCCCGGCGATTCCTGCACGAATGGGTCTGTGAAAATTTTCCGCGACAAATCTGACGGTTCGAAATATATCATTAAAAAAGCCATGCTTTATAACAATGACGATTTTTGGATCTATTTTCCGTGGGCAGGGACTATTGTTTTGAGAGCTAATACCATCAAAGGTTCATCTTACAAAAAGGGATCAACACTGCAAGCGGGGATTTACAACATCCTCGATTACGGGCCCGGAACGCAATTGTATCAAAACATGTATGGTGCTTGGAAATATGAATCTTCCTGGGGCTACAATAATATCGCGAACCCCTACGGAATGGCCGATCCAACAGCTGCTGATGCAATCGGCTTCGAATTATCGTTTTTCCTCGACTACTACACCGGCGACATGTGGAAGACGGACAATTTCGCATACGTAGATCCGTATATGTGGAGCGATGATTTAGACAGTGATTTCGATACAACAGTCGATGCAGATAATCGGCTGAAATTAATCCACGGATCCGCCAGACTTTCCCCAGTATACAACAATTACAACCTGGTCGAGCAAACGAGTTTGTTGGACGTAACTTCCAAACAAAAAATCCAAAGACAAGTGAGGACAAGTTCGCAGTTGGATGGAACCTTCAAGGGTCTTGGTTTATCTACTCCAATCATGGGTATGAGCTACACAGATACCACCTGCAATATTGACATGACTGGAGCGACGCCAAGTTCGATGACCTGTACCATTCCAGACAGTAAAGTCGAAGGCGACACTTACACTTACGGAATTATGAATTTGAGTGATGCTGATAAGACGAATCCAAATTGTCAAATGCAATTGGATACGAGTACTACTCCTAGTGGGCAGTATTTCACTTTGGCGATCGATCCTTTGAGCACGACTGGTCAAGAATGCGGGATGGCGATGAATACGGCTTTCGACGAATTTGGGTACGAAGAACAGACGTATTTTTCTGTTTTGATCGGCCCATCGGACGAAACTACCGGCTTTACCGGAACTGTGCAACGATATTTGCATTGTAAGTGTCAAGCGACTGGCACTCCAACTTTCGGGACTGGAAGTTCGCTCGGGTTTAGGCGAGCGCTGGAAGGTTCAGAAGATTCTGAAAAGGATTCTGAAAAGTCGAAGAACGGCAAAGAATTGGAGGGAACAAATTTCGCCAGAAGTCACCGCGAGGAGCAGGCAGTATCTGAGGTGGAAAAGGAACTGGAAAAGAAAAGACTGATCAATCAGAAATTAGCCAGAAACAGACTCAGAAGACAGAAAGAGCAAGAGGAAGAGAAAAAACTTGAAGCGGAGCTGAAAGAAGGAGAAACTCTCGAGCAAAAAAAGGCTGAGAAAGAAGAACAGAAGGCATTTAAACAGAACAATAAAGTCGTTTTGCAAGTTTATGATGAGGACGATCCTGAATTTCAGAGCATGCAGAAGGACCTAGAGACAGAAGGTCAGACGGAAGGTGGAGATCTTCAGAGGGATGAGCCTACTGGCAAAAAGGGAAAATCTGAATCTGGAAAACTCGTTCGAGAAACCGTGTATCGAGGAGAAGGCGCAGACAAACATGACCGAGATGCAGACAACAAATATGGCGCAGACAAGTATGATCGTGTCATGCAAAATAAAACCGACGACAGATTCAACGATCGAAAGAAAGGCGCTGATCAGAAGAAATCCGATGAAGACAGATTCTTTGGCAATGCAAAGCCTTTTATCCCATTGGAACTCACTATCCACACCGCAGAAAACACAAGCTCTGTCGAAGAAGCCACCAACTGGGCCGTCTCTCACGTGAAACAAATCGAGAAAGCATTAAAAAATGCATTGGTGAGTGGATGCCAATCCGAAAACTCCCGCGATTCGAGAGGCAAAGAGATCATCGAAAAAGTCACAACTGCTAAGATTGATAAGATTGAGCCACAGGGTGAAAATTCAAAAGGTCAACAAGGTTCTTTTGTCTCGATGATTCTCCATGCGCATATCAATAGTTCGCCTGAAATCGCGACTAAACAGATGATCCGAAAACTCGAATTACGTGCTTCTATGCTCATCAAAGAAGGCCCGAAAGCTATGGACGCATTTTTCCAATCTCTTGATGACAAGCCTCTGAAGAGTCTGAATCTGAGGGAGAATTTGAAATTTGCGAAGAAAAACTCGAAATCCGGTGAGATGGGAGCCAATGAGGAGTTGATCGAGAATATCGACAAGATCGAGAGCATGAAGGAGGGAGAGCGGAACAAAACGAGGATGCACAATCTGCTGGAAGAGGTTGAAGCGGAAAAGTCTAAGAAACCAAATTCTGGAGACAAAAAGGGAGAAAAGAAAAAGAAAAAGCTGGGAGCTAAAGAAGAAGAAAAGAGTAGTGGAGGCTACTTGTTCTGAGCCAGAAGTGAAGACTCATATGGGTCTTTGTTGGAAGCTTGAGCATTCGACATAATTTCTCTCTATGAAACCGGAACTAGGATCAATGAAAAACATTTACTCTTTCAAATTTACTCTTTTAAAGGACATTGAGCAACTCGTGAGTGGTGCATGCACTACTCTTAGCTTACCGTTTTTAAAGGACATTGAGCAAAGAATTAATATACCGTATACGAGACCAAAAAAAACCGAAAGAACAAAAAAAAAAAAATCTTTCAAAACTTCAGAGCTTGTTGTGAAAATGGAACAAAAAACACAAGAGATACGAGAAAAAAACTTGAGAAGAAAAGAGGATGCAAATTTTGATTTGATTTGATGCATGCCCTGATCGTAGAAACGATGTCGCTTCATTCATCAAGCAGAAAATTAAGACGATCAAGTTGTGAAAAGCTCAGTAATGTGGTTCCACCGAAAAGTGGATCTTCACCGAAAAGAGGTCCACGACAGGATCCGTATACTTACTCGAAATTTCAATCTCAGGAGTTTGGCAAACGAAATTGATAAAAGGAAAGCGTTAACTCATCAAAAGCGTAGCACGACTTTGAAAAAGGAAAACTTTGAAAAGATTTTGACAGGACTTTGAGAAGCAGAAAAAAAATTGACAGCCCTTTGGTCTGCAGAACGTTATGAATGAATGAAGTGAAAATTACAGAGAAAATTACAGAGACTCTGGAGCAGAGTCAGAAGATTCACGGAGTCAGAGCCTTTCTAATGGTGGCATCCATTCAAATTTGACTCTGAGCGGAAACAGAGAAGCAGACTTTGTGAAAGGAAAAGTTGGAAAAACAAAGACACCTCTGACAGGAAAAAGTAAACACCTCTGACAGATCCAAGAGACATAGACCCTTACTTTTGGTACACACACACCCAGCCTAAGAACTTTAAAGAAGCTTCAGCTTCAAATACATGATTTCAATAACGACAAACCCAGCTTCAGAATAGGAGATGAATACTCGATAAAGATAGAAATAGACACCCGATAGACATGCGATAAAGACACTCAATAAAGATACCCAGCTTTAGAAGATAGATTCTCAACAGTTTGCCAATCAGAAAAATTCTCAATAAAAGAAAAAAAAACTATTCTGGAAGTGGCTGCTCTGTATTTCAGCCATGAACTCTTGGACAGGTATGAAAAAAATATTCTGGAAGTGGCTGCTCTATTCCGGCCATATAACATTGCCTCGAACAGGACCTGCCAAGTACGGTGCAGACATTGTGCATCATACTTGAGGTATTGCAAATTTCAAACAAAAAAAGTCTAAAAAGAGGTTTTGGATTTAACTCAGACATCACCCGATCCAAACATGAAATCGATTCAATTGAATCGGCTTATTGGGAGGGTCACAGTATGAATCTTGTGTAGGACAGAAAATAATTTGTCATGTAGGACACACGTTAGACAAAATCATGCCGAACGTTGAAACATTGAAATTCAAATATTATTAGAAAAATGCCGAACATTGGAACATTGGAGAAGATAAATCCAAGACTCTGAATGATGTTTTTGCTTCTTTTGGCGGTGAGAGCGTCGCTAGTCTTGGGTATTTCACTATTCAAAAATTTAGATTGATCATTACTTACCCATGTTATTGATATCATTGACAATGCGACATCTGTACGTCTGATGTGCAGGTGTCGTGTTGTCATGACATGACCAGGAGCAACATTACATGATGAGAGGAATTTGATTTTGGAAAATTTGAAAAGTGGTTTCAGAAGAAACTGGCTGAGGAGCAAAAAAAAAGTGAAATATTTGTTCATCAATTGAATTGGATCTGTTGTGGTGATTCGAAGTGACGTGTTCTTTTCAGGAGATTTGAATGTGCATTGGAGCGACGCCTATTTCCAGTGGCCTGTAACTTTTCCCCTTTTTTTGATTCTTCTTTTCTCAAATGATCAATTCATCGAGTCCGTGTTTCGAATTAAAGTTTTCAAAGGATCGAGAGTCTGATGAGTTGGTCCATGACACGATGTCCGCGACAGTTTCTCCTGCGTTTTCTGTCCAGTTTAACTTTGGTATCATCGGTTTACGGCCGCGGGACCGCTAATAATCCGCCGTTTCTCGAATCTGGTTCAATAGTTTCGCCGTTTCTGTCGCGATACAGCAATGGTGATTCGGCTCTCTCGGACCTGGTCGATTCCAATCGATGGAACGGTGAAGGCAACATTCACACCACAGGACCCATAAGCGCCGGTTATAGCGGGTTTTTGATGCCATTTTCGGAGGAATCCCGGCGTGATGTGAGTCGATTCGACGATTTCCTGTCATCCCATTCTAGTCTCCCGGATTTTCTCAGCCCCATCGAGAAGATGCGGTTGTTTCAGACGCGAAAACGAACCTTAGACCAAGGATCCAAAACGCCAATTGTTGGAAGGCTCGAAAACGAAGTTAAACAGATACGCCGCTTCCAACGTTGCAGCAAGAAAACTCCGAAATTCGCGGCGAATTTGGCTCAAAAACTATCGTCAGAAATTGCAGTGCCGTATTTGATGGCACTAGCGAAACAGGTTAAGGATTACGAACTGAAGGAACGGGCATTGACTTTGATGGGAACAGAGGTGCAGCAGACTCAATGTGAGGGTAATGAGCCTGCGTCAATCGGAAGGGCTGGAGGAGAAACTTCAGAACCTGTTGCGAAGAAAATCCCACTTCTTTTCTTGCTCTCACCAAAAAACGATTCTGAAAAGGAACAGCATCGACAAATGGTTGTGAACTTTCTAACTTCACAGCTACAGACGGCGTTTCGATACCTACAAGACGATCGCCGGCTGTTCCAAAGCGGGACTTCTGTGAGAAGAAATAGGGAGACGTTTGATCTGTGTGTGCAAGCGTTGGAGGTGATCGCCAAGCCTGACGACTACGAAGTTCGCGTCTTGCTACAGCGGTTGCAAAGCAATCAGGATTTACCATGGGAAGCGTCGCGGCTGGCACAGGCGAACCATCGGATTTTCAATAGGTCCGAGTAGCAGTGGTAGGCTGTAGCACTGGGAGATTGGAGAGGGATCAAATTTTATGAATCATGATGGACACAGTTTTGATTCGGTCGGTTTCTACACGTGTTTATATTGATTTTTGCACAACAATCTTTTCAAAGAGAGTTGAGCGTTCAAACGTCGATCTCAAGTCCCTGTATCGACTGAGAGACGCAGTGCGAACGATAATTGAAAAATGCAAACTTGAGGAAGAAACCGATTGCCCACATGGCAATTGAGTGTGTAAAGCGCTGATGAAGATACTCAGCAGCTTGCTATAGTCTTTTGAAACGCTGATGAAGATTCAGCCATAATGACATTAAATATGACTGCCATCTTGGCATCTACCACGCCTGCCATTACCGTGCACGGCAGGTTGAGTTCAAAATGATAGATCGAGTTTTACAGGTAGCAGAGTCTTCGTGTTCTTTTTTCCTCGTCTAGGACGAGTTGTTCTTGTTATCTTTTTTCAAATGGCAATCCTTTTTTCTCATTGATGACATTGAATGTGAATGATGCGAAATATTTTTTGTGATGCGAAAATGCATAGTGTGTTTCTAAGACTGTGATGGCGCAGGCATTGCGTCCTTGAGTGGATTCCCATGGTTTGGAGTTGGTGAAAAACGAATGCTGTGTCATTGGTGACGGTTTGGTCACGACTGCGAATGGTTGCTCTGTGGCGATCCTGAAATCGATTTGCAACACTTCTCGAAACTGGGACGGCACATCGCGACAGCGACTTCTGGATACGCCTGCTCTCCGACAACGACCTAACTCCGATATTATTGAGTCCGGCATCACCCGAAAATGCCAAAATCCGGTCGTTTCAATCAGATCGTACGGCCTAGGGAGCGTATCGTTCTCCGTGCCATCTCCGCAGAAGCTAGACTGAAAAGACAGGGGATAGAAAAATACAACAAACGTTTCCGATCATGGGCGCAGCATCGAGTGAGAAAATATCAAATCGCATTACCAACAGTCCTCACAACGGATACAGCATTGATGGACTGCAAATACATAACGGCGTGCATACAGAAGGCCGCGAAACTCCGGAAACATGATGCGGAGCTGTGGGAGAAGTACTTACATGGATTTTTGTTTTTGACACAAAGTCTGAGGTTGGTTTTGTAACACACGTGTGACCTATGAATCAGGAATGTGAAATCCTTTTCATTTGAAAAATTTCTTTAAGTTTGGAAAATCCAATCTACTGCTGTATGATTCTCCTCAACAAAACACCAAAACCTTCACAACAGGTACAGCGAACGAATCGTGGAATTGGGCCCGGAGTTCGACGCTGTGGATTGGGGATATGTGTTATGGGGCTTCGGAAAATCTGGCTTTCTCAATGCCAGTTTCTACGAGAAAATCGCGCCCCATGTGCGGAAAGAGATACCGAACATGACATCACATGCACTGATGGCGTTACTTTGGTGTTTCAAGAGAGCACATTATAGGGATAAGGAGGTATGTGACACTTGAAGCTTTTTGTCAATGTAAATTCAATGTCTTGCAATTGTTTTGGTCATCGAAACTGATTTGGCATCAGAATGAAAATCTGAATCATTCTCGTCTGAACTGAATTCAAAATTTATTTTTGACACGAAAACAAAAAAAACAATTCTCCCCAAAAAACAGACCTGCCAACTCGCCGTCCGCACAGCACTCCTGAAAGTGGATGAGGTCCGACCTCTGGATTACATTAAAATCTGTAATGCCGCTGCCAGTCTCGATGTCTTACCCGAAATAAAACCTGGAACGTATCTGGAACGATCACAGTCTTCTTGGGCCATGTTCAAACACAATTATCTACCGAGCGCATTTTCTTCCGGGTCTTCATCCTCTTCCAGTAGCAGGATTCCGCTTCCGCCAGGAAACAGCAGTGGTCTCAGCATTGCATCTGGTTCAAGTTCATCAGGATCTTCAGACAGTCTTGAGCAGATGAATGAAAACAACGAGCTGGAAGAAGTATCAAATCAGGCCCCCAAATCCGCCTTCGCAGATGTCGATCTGATTACTGGAAATTCGAAGAAAAATAATCTGGGTGTGAACAAATCGATTCCCGGCGACTGTTTCAACTACAATCTGCTGAACAATCCGAATGTTAGTCACAATGTGCAGAGTTCCGGCTTGAATCAGGGAATTCTGAACAAAGACTTGGCAAATACCAATGCCGCTTATAAACACACACTGCAGTCGCACAACGCCACTACGCCGAAGATGATGAGAGACATGCACTGGGATTTGATGTTCCCGGATCATCATCTCCCCAATCCGAGAACCGGGAAAATCACCCCTACAAACCCAAATTCGTTTTACACCATGGTCAAAAACCAATCGGAAAAGCCCAACAGTTCGGAGATGGATAATGTCTACGAGCTATACCGGAGATCACAATCTTCCGTCCCAACCGACACCGATTACGCGAAAAACTACACAACCAGCAGCGAGAGTTTACTCGTCGATGTCGAAAATTCGAGTCTGAAGAAACGAATCTCGGAAGTGACCATTGAGAAACTCGAAAAATGTTTCGCACAAGAATTCAGAGACGCGGTGAATCCGGTTGCGATGGTTACATTGTACAAGAAGAATCCGGAGGTGATCAAATATTTGCTGACGAGGTTCCGACGGATAATGATCACCGCGCGACCCCATCACTTGATGAAAGCTTATGAGTGTGCGGTGATATGCCGAGTTATGTTCCCACAAGTGTGGGCCGATTTGGATTATGAGGTATCGATGGTTTTTTTGTGTGATTTTTTGATTTTCGATCAAGTTTCGTAATCTTTTCAAGCATTGGAAGTCCAATGTTCGTCAAATTTCAAAAAAAAGAAAGGACTCCTTTCAAATGGTGTTGATTTTCCAAAAAAACCTCTCATCCCAGATAAAACAGTTCTACGTCCGTCTCTCGCAACGACATATCCCCGCATTACACCGAGGTCCTAACGGGTTCCATTGGAATGTATCCAAACATCTGGCTCATCTGAAACTCGACCACCGAAACTCCTTCCGCTTCGGCCCATATCACATTGATATTGGTCTCGAACAGCTCCAAGCCGAAGACAAGCGCGATTGCATCGTGCTTGACAATCAAACTGCCTTCTATTTCGGGACAAACCAATACACGAAGATCCGAAAAATCCAACACGAAATGCTCTCACAACTCGGATGGAACGTCTATCACGTAAGGTACGACGACTGGTTCAAATTTGGACCTGGAGAGGGGGATAGCAAGAAACAGTTCTTACTGGATCTGTTGAATTCAGAGCCAACTGCGGTTTTGAAAGATAGAGATCCAATTACGAAGGACGAAGTCTTGAACAACGTCAGACGGAAGAAGAACTATCTCATGCAAGTGAGGGAACTGAGAAAAGACAAAAAGATTGAGGTGCAATTTTGATTTAGAATCGTCAGGCAGTTTGGCGCTCGAACTGTAATGATTCTTGTATGGGACTTGTATCTTCTCATCTTGATATGATTTCGTCTTCATTCCAACACAAGACATTAGGTTGCTGCTGCTTTATCGGGGTTCTTCAGGTGTATTGGAGTCGTGTATTCGATCTTTTTCGCATCAGAGAAAAAAAACGTGTTCATGCTTGGCACAACCGAGGGCAGGAGTGATATTTTTCACGGATCCGAGAGCCTGTGCGAGACCTTGCATAAATGAGACCTGCAGCGTGGATTCGGATTTGAGAGAGCAGTTGCAAGAGGTGAAAAGATTTCCTTTGAAGTAGATTCAGAGTACTCAATATGGAGAAATGCCTCACAAAAAATCGGGTAAGTAGGCGTGCATCGGGCAGCCGTGTATGTTTGATGGCGAGGGCCAAGTCACAGCTGTCTTGAATCACAGAAGACGACAGTCTTCATAATTGAATGTTTTTCGTAGTATGTCCCAATCGATGATTGGATCAAAGTAGTATGTCCTTCTGATCCAGGAAGCGAGTTTCAAGATCTTTCACTCGAAAATTGTCCAACTACTTACAAAAGAGTACTCTTTGACTCGAAAACTGATCGAAAATGCCATCTGCAGAACCTCTGGCGCGAACCCCTCAGTGGGACCCAGCAGCCCTCAATCCGAACGGTTCCTCTGTTCGTCCACCGCCCTCGAAATGCTATCAACGCATCTACGTCAGTTGGTGCATCGGTTTCTGGGTCGTGATGATGTTCGGATCATTTCATGGTATCTTGATACAGGGGCCAATCGCGCTCTACAAATACATCGAAGACGCATCTACTCCGCCGATTACAATCATTCAATGGATCGCATTTTTTGCTATCCTGTTTTTCTTCGGCTATTGTGAAGGATACAAGGGATTCCAGTATTCTTTCTCCCCTCTGGTAGCCATCCGATGTTTCGAAGGAGCAGAATGCCGATCGCCATACTTCAAATTCTTCTTCCTGGATTTGCTATTAGCTCCTCTCACCGCCGCTGGTCTTCTCAATGGTACACAAAAGAGACTGCTTCGATCTTGGGCTTTGGTTCTGATGATCATAATTCTGATTATTCTGGTTCGGACGTTTGCAAAAGAGCCATGGCGTGCTTTTATCGATACGGGCGTCGGCCTGGGTCTCGGATGGGGATTATGGTTTTTGGTTGTTTGGACATACAGGATAGGATGTCGCAATGTGAAGCCGGATTTTATGGGGAGCCAGTTTTCGAAACGGTTTGAACGAGAAAATCCCGAATTGTTTGCGGAGAGAGATAAAATGATGGAGGGAATGGTTTGAAGTGCGCATCATGAAGTTCGTGGCATGCAGCTGTTTGGCATGGAGCCGGGGCATGTGGAACCCAATTATGACCTTATGCTTACCTATTCGACCACTGAGATTTGGCAGATATCATTTCAGACTTCACGTAAGTATCAGCCAGAATCATTATCAGATTTGATCGTTGCAGACCTTGCAGGTAGCGTTTTGGAGACTGCTTTCTCTACATTTGGCTATCGTCTTCAGACTTGAATTTCTTAAGACTTGTGAGACTTTCGGACTACTCGACAAATCATGAGTGTTGGATCCAATTGGGTCGTTGAATCATAAAGAAATCATGGAAGCAATCATATTCAGTCACAACATGTGACTCACATGTTCAGCACACTTTACTGTCATTGCAAATGGCAAATTGACATTCTCAACATACGAAGTTTCTTAAATGCATTGGAAGAGTGTTGTGTGGTGATTGTTCTGTTGGAATTCTGAATTGTGTTTCGTTGTTGTGCGCACTGCCATTGAGAGCGAGGATTATTTTCGTTGAGTGAGGGACATTTTCGTTGAGTGTGAGAGCCGCGCGAGGATCGTTTTGAAATATGTAAACGTCTCCATGAGCGTATTCTCGTTGTTTCTTTTTTTTCACGGTGCGATACAGGTGTTTTCCAATGCGTAGAAGAAGTACTGCTTCGTATGTTACGTGAACGATTCGAATTGCTGGGTGCGAAAAGATGTTCTCGATGTTTCGTTTTGATAATACCTGTAACCGCATGCGAGCGTTGACTTGAATCACTGCCACAAAAAATTTTCACACAAATTTGTGAATTCTCACCCCAGGTTTCTTTACCAAATTCCAAATGGAAAGTTATCCACTATGATTTTCAATCGTTTCATAAATCGTTTCTCAAATAAAGATCAAAAACTTGCAAAAGAATTCTTCAAATTATTTTTTTGAAAAACCGTTACGATCGTGATTCGTTATCTCATATAAAAAAGTATCTCCATGGTGGGACCATCTTGTTTGAAATTGTATCGTAAAAAGAAACAAGTGTGTTTCTATCTTAAAAAGAAAAAGTGAAAAGCTGAATAAAACCGTTTTCATTGAATTACAAGCGTTTTCCGAACAGTTCCTCACTGTTTCTGATTCAGAGTAAGCGTTGAGAATCGTCTCAGTATCGTTTCTTAACCGTTTCTTATTCAGATTTTTGGAAAGATATTTCTGATTTCGAAGTTCGAACTTCAGTTTCACATCGACGATCGTTTCTTTGAATTCTTTGAGTCAGAATCTGATAACTTATCAGTGACAACACAAACGAGCAAAGATGTTGGTGAGTTGTAGCATTCTTTGTCTCATAGCCGTCATCATGCGGCTCATGGCCGGTTATCCGGGTCTGGTTGACGCGTTGAGAGTGGATCGCCGACACATGCTCTCAAGGGGAGCGCCACCAGTCCCAGCGCCAGGAGACCCAGCGGCAGCGCTAGGTGGCATTGCTCCAGCCACAGCGCCAGCGGTCGCTGCGCCAGCAGTACTGGCCCCAGCGTCAGCGGTTCCTGCAACAGCTCCATCTATCCAAGGTCATGATGCCACTGCTGCAGGCGGCGCGGGAGAAGGTCTTGGTGCCACTGCTGTGGGCGCAGGTCGAGAAGGTGCACCGACAGAGCGTACAGAACCAGAAGCCGAACCTGATGAAACAAAAGCGGTTGGACCTGAACCAGCACCGCCTGCCCCAGTGCCGGCGGGTCCTGCAACACAACAGGCTGCTGCAACACAACAGGCTGCTGCAACACAACAGGCTGCTCAAACACCACCGGCTGATAAAGCGCCAGCAGTTCCTGCACCAGCACCACCGGCTCCTGAAACACCACCGCCCCCTGAGCTAACCAAAAGACTATTGGACAAGGGTCAAACAACCGCCGAAAAGATAGAAGCAGCGAAACAAGCGGTGCAAGCTGTAGCGGCAGAAGTGAAGAGGAAAAATCCACCCAAAGATGATATGTGGTCTCGAATTACGGGCTTCTTATCCTTTGGAATCCAGATTTTACCCAGAAATCATCAGGCTCTGGCAGACGCGTCGCATGCGGTGGAAAAGGCGAAGATGGCTGCTGCATCAGCGCACGATATGGGTAAGGAGCTCAAAAAGAGTGTGGAAAGTATGAATTTGAAAGCACTGGAAGGAGTGCAGGGTGGCTGGACCTCACTGAGGAAGCGTGCCGA
>Ga0099797_100930_pt1 | contig 17037 bp, 12 predicted proteins | sample Uncmet_Sort48C_1_FD_89871 | JGI IMG/M metagenome (GOLD analysis project Ga0099797, IMG submission 89871) | Marine eukaryotic communities from CALCOFI LINE 67, Pacific Ocean - C012_Sort48C_1 | ecosystem: Environmental > Aquatic > Marine > Oceanic | place: Pacific Ocean: Monterey Bay | collected...
GGCACCTCCAACAAGTCCACGCTTCCGCTGGACTGCCTGTAACTTTGCTACCACCGCTCTAAGATAATGACTACTACTGTATCACTACAGTGGCAGATGAGTATAGACTGCGTAGTGACTATTGAATATAAAACTAGCGTAAAAAACGCGCAAATAGCGGCAGGTATTGGAAATCCGAATACGCGATATCATCCCCTTAGTATTAACTATTAAGTTTAGCATAGTAGACCTGTGCAGGGTCGCGAAGAAGACAAAAACAAAAATTTCTTAGGCCACTATGCTGCGAATGCAGTTGCTAAACAAAGCCACGCCGGTGATGGACGAGCACATATCGAAGCCTTTTGATTTCGAGCAATTAGTTGAGGAGATCGATGCGAAGGTATGCATGTTCCGCACCTTGCGTACACCTCATTGAATCGTGATACTGTGCAAAAAATCTTTTTACAAGGGCAATCGCATCTATTGCAGTTCTTTCCGCCCTTCTGCGGGCTTAGTATCATTGTGGATGACTTGAATTGTTCCAGCAATGAGAATGATTCACGTCGCTCATCATATTGTCCACTGAATGCACCTGTTGCGTATTAAACCCATTGAATCGCGATATGATGCAATCGTCAAAATAAGTTTGAAATTGAATATTAAGGTTTTTCACGTGAACTGCGTCGAGCCGCGGTCGGACGATTTTGCCAGTCCCCTCTTTTGCATTCTGTTTATGTTTTTGCGCTTCGGTCTGACGGAAGACGAGTTTTTTTCTTTGCTAAACGCGGGCAGCACGAACGTCTACCGGAAGGTGGTGGCTCTTTTATTAATCAGATTCGGCTTTCCGGTTGCTGGTGTTTGGAAACGCTTGCGGCAGTTTTTAGTCGACGACACCGAGGTAACTACGAAAGTAGATATGAACAATACCCTCAGAAATAGTAAAGACGCAGAGCGAAAGGATGTAAAGCCTGAGGACAGCAAGGAGCCTGTGGTTGAGACCGAAAGGGAGCGAAGAGACCGCGAACGGAACCCCTCGAGTTTGTCGTTGGGCGAGTTCGCCGAGGAGCTTTTGAATAGTGACAAGTACTTTTCGACGAATTTTCCGCGGGTGCCTATTCCATTACGGAAAAGCTTTCAGGAAAAGCTGGCGCTGAACGTGGATGTGTGGCGGACCCGCGCGTTGCAGCACGCGAAGAACTTGAAAAATTTAACTCCCGGGGCTCGCGTCGAATTCTACGCTTGGGAGCTCGCAGATTGTTCGAATAATTCTTCGATCATGACCAAAGACTCATCTGCAAAAACTCAGAATTCTTCTTCAAATAATAATAATGTTGACAACTCAAATAACACTTCAGTTGGAGACAAAAGAGTTCGGGCCGACGAAGCCTTCTGGCGTCCTGGGGAGATCATCGAGATCGCGCGCCGGAAAGGCGTCTTGACAGAGGTGACGGTGAGACCCATTTTAGTGGTGGAGAGAGAAAACGGTACTGATAAAACGGCGGAAGAGGACGATCTCCGACAGCAGCAGGTGCCTACGCGAACAGTTTCGGTGATGGACTTGGTGTTTGCACAGGATGACCCGGTTTCTGCTGATGCCATAAAAGCAGAAGACGAAGGAGAAAAAGAAGAACCTGCTCTTCGAGAGATTGAAGGTGATAGTATAAAGAATAGCAGCGATTTGGCGGGACAAAGTGAACAAGGAGAGTCCGCAGCAGGCGCTGCTCCAAGTGATAGAGACGCAGGTCAAGGCGCAGCAACGGCCATGAATGTTGAAAGCGAGGTAGCTCTGGACGGGACCGTCGAGACAAAGACTCGCAAGCGGTCCCGCTCGAAGAGCAAAGGTGCCTCCTCAAAGAGTGAGAACGGCGAGAAGAGGAGCCGGAGCAGATCCCCAAAAGCGGGCCGCGCCCGGTCAAGGAGCCGTTCCAGAAGCGCGAAGAGCGACAAGTCACAAAGAGCCGGCAAGCATTACAACAATGATGACAGCGATAATAGTGATTACGAAAATGATCGGAAGCGGCGTAGGGGGTCTCGAAACAACCACCAGTTAGCAAAAATGTGGATGCGCGAGAAGGACTCTTCAATTATGGAGCCTGAATCCGCCGCATTTATCGATTACACCCGGGTGAAATTTAAGAAGTTTAAGAGTTTGGAGGAACAGCAGGAGGTGGTGAAAGACTACATCCACGAAACTGAGTACGGGCACCGGGCCATGCCAAGGACACGTGCGGAGAACAATTATCATTTAACAACGAGAAGACGCGTCGGGGGCGGCGGCGGTTATGGTGGTTCCAAACGCTACAACAACGACCGCAGCAGGGATGATGGGGGTCTGGACAGTCTGGCGGGAGGACTCGGAGGGTTCGAGATGAGCGCGCGCGAGCGGGAGGAAATGGCCAGACGGCAGGAAAAAGCGGCCATCATGGAGAAGTACAACCGCGGGAGCGGTGGGCAGGGCGGTGTGGGCAGTGGCAGCGGCGTGGAAGGTCCCGACAGGCTGAAGCTGGGATAATATCTATTGGTTGAAACTGGGAGAAAAGAGATAATTATATCTCAGTTGGAAATGAAGGGGCTGAATTCGACCGTTTAAATTCTGACGAGATCGATATTGGACATTATTTCTTTGAATGTTGCTCTCTACAATATGCTAATACAAGGTTTCAAAAAAGCGTCGTAGAAGCTCGATATTTGTGTTGTACGACCGCAGAAGCTGGAGAAAATGCAGTAAATCTGACTAGGGACAGCAACTGATAACTTTAAGACTCTTGGACATCATGATGAAGCTTTCACTGCAGGCTGATAAACATCTGAAGAACGAAACTCTCGATAATACAGCTCTCGATCAAGAATAATGTGGCGACAGATTAATATAACATTGCGTATGAGGAAAATTCGCGCGCTGCCTCCCTCTCACGCTGGTTTGATATTTTATATTTGTCATTCCAGCGAGAAGGTTTTGTTGTCGTTGACATTGTTCTTCTCTGCAATGGCCCCATAAGACATAGCATACCCCGGAGCGCACGCAGAGGCGGTTACACGCAGAGGCGTTGCTTCTGTACCAGCTCCTGGATCGTACTCTGACTCAGCTCCTGGAGGCGTTGCTTCGGAATTGTCCTGTATGATTTTCTTTTCCTGTGGAAATGCGGGCTTCCTGAATTTCTTTTCTCCTGAAATTATTGTTGCATGGGTTCTTGATGCAATGGACTAAGTATTTGTAATATCGTTGCGTCTCAGCATGTGATGTAGCGGTCAGTGGATCTTTTTACATCCACGCGTTGCAGGACGGTCATGGTTTCCTTCAAACGTACGTGGTGACATAATATTAGTGAACCGTGATTTCCTTCAGGTGATCGTGAACCAAGAGACGCATTTTCCTTCGAAGAAGACTTTGTCTTTGTCTATAAAAGTTTATAATCACAAACGACCAAAAGTAGTGCACTCAAAAGTCCCGATTCCGATTCTTAGTTAGCTCCACTTGTATAGCAATACGACAACAACCATGGTTCGGGCTCTGTTGACGCTTCTCCCCGCCCTCGGTTCCTTTCATACAAGATAATATTAATTGTTCAAGACTTCGGTCTTTTTTTTTTGTAGAAAGCGTTATAGATTCTCGTTGGGATTTACTTTAGGGTCCGTCCCTTCAGGGTTACTATAGTAGAGTTCTCTGTGTTAATCTTGTATCGATCATTACTAATTGAAAAAAAAGCGCTCGCCGAAGACGGCGGAAAGTGGGAAGACACCCCTCTCACGACCGAGTTGTGGAAGTACACGTCCAAGCACGAGACTCGGTATTATACTACGTATTTTTTTTGTGCTATGCTCAAAATTGTGCATATGCATTGTGCTATGCTCAACTCCGGTGAAAGATGCTCGTAGAATGTCAATGATGTTTTACTATTACTTTCCCGGGGGCGTAGGGTCCCTGAAACTCTACAACTGGGGACCGAAAAGTGAATAAATTCGGGCTCCGACAGGGCTATTGCAACAACCAACCAACGTATTTTTTTTATTTTCAATGTTAGGCTTTTCTCCATACGGCCCAATTAATAGCAGTGGAAGTACACGTCCAAGCACGAGACTCGGTATTACATTTTACGTATTTACTTTCAGTGTTAGGCGCTTTTCCACGGCCCAATAATAATAGAAAAGTTTTTTCCGCCATCATGATCCACTCCTGGGTCCCCACGTTGCCCCACACACATAATATGCGCATTATGATTAAAGCTTGTTCACCTACAACAATTGTAGCGGTAAACCTACAACATTTGTTCACCTAAACAACAAAATTTCGCATCAGTATGTAAAATCCCCACCTTTTCTTGTTGTGTGTCACGAAAAAATTCAAAGCATTCGTTGTCCTCTATTAATGATATTTAGTTTACACAATTATTTAGACAATGTAGTGTACTGTATGATACGGCTCCTTAGTAACGAATAAAACGGCTCCTCAATATAGTTCAGTCGTAAAAAAACGAATCGGAATAGGCACGCACCGGACGGACTCGAAAAATTAAAAAAATAGGCACACGCCGGACGGACTCGAAAAATTCCTGCTGCAGAACCCAGACGTGGCGGCCGCGCGCTCCAAAGACGGCCGCGGTGGGCTGTGGTGGGCCTGGGAGTAAATTTTTTTCGTGTATAATATACCCAATATTGTTTTATTATGCCCAAGTTTAAATTTTTGGAGCGTTTTATTTTTTTTTTGGACCATTTTTTTCATTTTTTAAGCTCCTGTGAGCTTCCAGCATGCCCAAGGTTTTGATATTTTTCAATGATGCCCAAGGTTTGTAATATTCCTGGCACGCGTATTTGGTAGTCTTCCTAATATGCCCAAGGTTTTCTATTTTAGGACAGGTTGGTTTTAGGGTTTATGAACCACCGAAAGACGGCCGCGGTGGGCTGTGGTGGGCCTGGGAGTAAATTTTTTTGGTGTATAAAACTTAATAAACTACACACTTCGAAGTAATTTCTCCTAGGGAATTCTCTTTAAAGACAGCCTTCTAAAGAAAATTTTTTTAAAAGAAAGATATTTAAAACCATTTTTCTATAAAGAAATGCTTTAAAGAGCACGTGCATTAAAGCCACTCATTCTAAAGAGATTTTGTCCAGCCCCTTCGTCTTTAAAAAAAATTGTTTAAAGAAGACCTCTTCAAAACTCTTCTTTAAAGAACTTGCAAAATCATGACGCCACCTTGGGCCGAAAAACCATTGAAGTCCATCAAAAAGCTTCAAGCTTTCAAGTTTCACGCTTCAAGTTCTCAAGCTTCAAATTTCTTTTTTGACGATCGGCTTTTTGCAATTTGGTCTCTCAGGGGCGGCCGCGGTGGGCTGTGGTGGGCCTGGGAGTAAATTTTTTTTTTCGATTTATTATGGATAATAATATAGGACCCACACTTCACAGACCGTATCTATTGTATTTTCGCACTGCCCACACAAGATAACGGGCCACATCCTATATACATATAGATATTCTTACAAAAAAAAAGATATAGATACTAGAATATATTCCAGTATCTAGTATATCCATAATAGCCTTATAGGGAAGCATTATAGGGTTTTTAATTATAAAAACCCTAATATTAAATTATATGCAGGTACGCCAACGCGCACGCCCTGGGCGCCCTGAAAGCGTACGGTGCCGACCTTACCAGTGCGGACGAGGACGCCGAGGGAAAGACCCCAAAGCAGATGTGCCCCGAGGAAGAGGACTGCGACGCGTTGGCGGCCAGCGCGGGGGCTATGGTCACGTCACGATGAATGCTAATATAGGAGATGGATTTAACTATAATATGCTAATCATAGGCCTTAGTACAGTATCGATGATAAGTTCATTATACCACAGATGATGATTGTCATATCTTACATGACAAGCTCAGTGTTTTGATATTATGGACACTCTGTGTTGTGGGGCCCATCTTTGTTCAATACTTATAATAACGACGGATGAGAAAAAAAGTGCAGGCCTCGGAAGTGACCGGGCGCAAGGCGGACCTGGAAGCCGAGATCAAAGCGAAAGAGGAGGAAGCCATGAAGGCTCTTTTTTCATAACAATAGTTGTATGCAAATATTCGTAAATTTCGTTAAAGCTCTGTATGAGAAAATTCCTTGAAAAACCTTGCGTGCAAGAGTAGTTTTGTTTTAAACAGAGCATTAAGAATTGTAAAAATTTAGTTTTCGAGGAGACAATTTTTTTTTAAGAATTATATGAAGGCTCTCGACAACGAGGCCGAGGACGACGACGACGAGGATGACGGTTAGCTAAGTTTTTTTAGTATATTATACATGCTTTTTTTTTGTATGTTTTTCCCTTGTAAGGAAAACCTTTCAGGTTTTCTTTTTCAGGTTTTCTTAGCATAATATGTTGATACGCGCCCATCAATTCACGATCATATGAATGAAAAAAAAACACGAAGTAAAAGCATGGACCATGACCTGCAGACGATGAAACATTAAAGAAAAAAGACAAAAAGCCGACGATGACCTGGACGACGAAATATTTAAAAAAAAAAAAGCTGACGATGACCTGGACGACGAAGTGAGTACCAAGAAGGCCCCCAAGAAGGACGCCAAGAAGCCCGCGGTGCAGGCGGACCCCGAGGAGGACGACGACCTGTAATTGATAATATTGTAATGCGTCGTGGCCACATTAACTATTACTAACACGGGTGTTGTTCTATTTTTTGTTTCTAATACACACGCTCCATAATTAGGATCTATTGGGATGGATGTAATTCTGAAAGATTGATTGTTTGTGTGTAGAAAGATTTTAACACATCCTCTCCGTGGTTTGTTTCTGTGATATAGTGGGGTCCTAGAGACCCGTTTGGCCGTATGAATATAATATCCATGCGTTCGCATCTTTGATGAATATAGCTTTCAGAAACTAATACTATCTATCGTTGCAAAATTAAAGCTTTTTGAATTGATATTAAGACATTTCGTTCTCTCAAATTTATGATAAATCGGCCAAGGAGCTATACAGCGAGCGCACGAATTTTTCATTTTTATTGGAGCCGCAGCCCACGGTGCGCGGATTGCTTGGTCCGAAAATTTTGATGAATGTGGTTATATTTATTTATAGCATGGGGACCCTTTGGTCTGCACTGAAGAACTTTCTGCATCTCCAATGGGGGCCCCGGGGGTTCCTTTCTTGTGACAAAAAACGCATTGTTTCTCATGAATTAGGTAAATTTACATAATATGATGCAGACTCTCATTGCGGAAATTGAAGTCGCTCACAGTCCCGGCGAGCGCGTCCGTATTTCTTTCGTGTTCTGGGTCAAGATCATTCTACGAAGCTGCTTCCTCGCTATTTAGAATGATATCCGATCTCTTCTTGTAGTAATACCCGATGTGGCATCCTTCCATAGGGGCGATATAGGTCATCCTTCGCGAATTTTGTCCTTCTATCTATAGTCCTTTTTTTAGTTAAATTTCTTTCGTTATTCTCAGTCAGAGCTATATTCTGTCATGTCTCGTCAATCTGAGGTCCGTTCGTTAAGCCAAAAAAAAAAAGCACACAATAATTATCGTATATTCGATAATCGCAGGGGCGAGATTGTCACTTTTATAAACTGCTACTCCCTTTTTATCAAAAAAAAAAACTTCGTGCATACCTACAGTACTATCAGTATCTATTAGATACTGTGCCTCAACAATCATGTAACGCGAAAGATGAAAATGAAAATAGTTTCCCCTAATACTACATACAGTATATTATAGCCCAACGAAAAAAGCATGCAGACCGTCTTCTTCATGCAAAATTTTTTTCCCAATTTTATTTTGGAAGTCGATTCGTAGTGGCACGAACGAACGAAGGAAGTGGTTTGAGGAGTGATTTTTTTTCACAGTATTAATGTTTGGTGGGGAAGCCGAGGAAGCGTAGTAGTACATTATATTTAATTTGCGCACTGCAAATTGTATAATATACAGCAAAGGAACAATATTATACCAGCAAACAGACTGCGGAGAAGTCAGAAGAAGCAGAAGAAGTGCGGTTCAGTCTGACAATCGCGGTTCCCCGACTGACAAGTTTTTCGCAAAGAGGAGCTTTAAATATATTCAGAAGAATATTCTTCTTCCCCAAGGGCAAGATTCAATCACTAGTTGTCAGTACTAGTACGTAGTTGCAGTCGTAGGATCCATCTTGCGGGGACCCGGAAAGGAGACTCACACTATCTTGAAGTAACTCTCTCCGACGAAGCATAAACTAAACTATAGCTGTTACTCCGACTATAGTATGGGGCTAGACGCGTTTCTAAACGTAGTGCCCCACAAGGTGTTCGACCAGGAGGCGGAGAACCTGTCGAAGCTCGTGGACAGCCACTATAATTTGCAGCCGCACGAGAATGTCGATGGTTCTTTCTAAATTTGTATGTTAATAATTCATAAAATGATTGATTGCTACAGGGTCTTATTCTTCTATCTGTCATGTAACGTATTGTAGATATTTGGAGGACGGTGATTTCTATGAAATATCGTCAGAATTTTCCTTAGGTGCCTATAATTATCCTGCACGAGGAGAATGATCCCAGCTACTATACATCGCTCGTTAGATCGCATATCCAATTAATAGGTTATCTGGCGGTGGCTAGCAGCGTGCTGGCCAAGCAGGCGCCCATTGCGGATCACGCGGGGGAACACGGCAATTTTTTCTCCGAAATCGTGGCCGCGGCGAAGGTTATTCTTTTTGTTTTTTTTTGTTTCTGTAGAAGAGCTCGTTATAGTATCGTTTTTTTAATCATTTTAGATTGTGTATAATTGTGTGGTCTTATTATTATAGGTAATGTGAAGAATAATTACAAAAAGGCCTTCCATCCCGGCGTGGGCGACCACAACTGGACCGCCCGACATATGTTCGCGCGGTCCCCGGGCGGATTTCATTGACCCCACGTTAAGTACAGCGTGTTCTCTCATGACGTCACTCGTCGGCCTTTCCATGGTCCGGCTTCGGAGTCGTCTTTGAACACGTGTGGGTTAGTCCTTGTCGTTTCCTCATTGTCTCTTCGGCGGGGGCTCTCTGTCCCTTCGCCCGCGAAGTGGGCGTTGTCGTCACTGGGGTATGTCCGTTCAGCTGGGTCATGGCCACGCGTATTTCCGTGTGGATCGTGTTTCTCCCCGGCTTGTGCGGCAGGCCCGTTCGGGCACTGCCTTTTACTCCGGCATGGGATCCATTGGTCTCTCTACAATGCCTGCACTGGATATTCTCCCCCTGGTGTCGCGCCCTATACTTCATGCCAGTCACCTTAACGTGTGCTGTCGCCTTCCCTAACTAGGATGACCTGCTCGCCTCTCCCGTCCGGCCCTGGCGGTGAAGCCAGTCCCAATGTCCTCGGTGATGTCTGTACGGTGACGCCATGCTCTCTTTGGCCTCGGTGATATCGAATACCCTCGGCATTCAGAGTCGGTCTGCGTCGATGTCCTCGCTTTTTAGCGGGATAGGATCTTCAAGGCGAGGATTTTAGTCAAAAAAAAAAAAAAAAGGCCTTCCTTCCCGGCGTGGGCGACGCGAACGAAAAGCCGCAGGTGGACCCGCTGAAGCCGTTTCCGGCGCTGTCCATGCCACCGGAGGCCGAGCAGAGCTTGCTGCGCCACACGCTCAACGCCACGCTGAGGTTTTCTTTTATGTGGTACTCATATAATAGTACCTGGTGTTGTCACATTAAAACTAGCTATTTTTTTTTCTCCATGAATAATAATATGGACAGTATTGATCAAATGCGAAGGAACTACAAAATAATATTAAGGCACAAGATGCAGCTGGCCGACCACGACCTGAAGAAGCTGGACGGGGTGCGGAAGATTCTGGAGGAGGGCTTCCAGAGAGAAGAAAACAACGCCGAGGCCAGCCTGATCCGCCGCTCTTTGGAGGTGCATCTTCAGCAGAAGATGGACTCCGCACAGAAGAGTCCATTTTTTTTTCACGCTATATGTCTGTAATATTACTAATATGGACTTCGCGCAGTATTTGGCTGTGGAGACCCAGTGCTTAGGTTTTTTTAACTCCTGTTTCGAATGCATGTTATATTAATTATGATGCGTTTATAACTAATAATGTTGAAAAAAAAATGAACAAAAGGTCTTTCTGAGATGTCCCAACTGAAGAATCTGGTGGACTCGCGGTCCGAAAACCACAACAACCTGACTGAGCTGGAACCTATCCGCCGGAGTTTCGATCAAAACATTGAGACCAAAATGGCCGAGGCGCGCAGTAAGAATTTTTTGTAGAATAGGGGGAATGCTTTGTGTTCAATTTTTGTGTTCAGTAGAATTTTTTGTGTTCAATTCAATGAAATAGGGGGGATGCTCCCGATCTTTTGATTCATATATTATAGGGACGCTCCTGAACAGGAAAAGACTTCTATTAATATTTTCTTGCTTGCGTTTTTTTCGATTTTTCTTTCATGGTATTAGCTATAACCCCTCCATGTCATCATATGAATTTCAACAAAAGAAAAGAACAGATGACCTCGACCGCATCGAGAGCATGCAAAAGCAGTTGGAGGATAGCGATTCGCAAAATAACGTGGAAGCCGCACTCAAGTTGCGTATGCGCGAGGAGCCCAACTTCGAGTACCCCAATGAAAGTACTTTTTTTAATCCCAACTTCGAGTACCCCAATGAAAGTACTTTTTTTAAAGTTTGCAATAGAATATTGAACTTCGAGGAATGCAATCATTCGGCCCACAATATGGAGCTGTAATAGGAAGATCTGATACCATTTTGTTGGCAATTGAATTGTTTGGTCGCGTTTGTGTGGAGAAGCGTCAGTCTGGGCTGAAGGTGTATTATAAAGGTGCGTCCTCGCCCTCTCAATCTATTACATGAAATATTGTATGATCAGGGCTCGTATTATCAGGGCGCGTATTAGCAGGGCTCGTGTGTCGCGTACTACCCACAAAATCGTGACACACGTTAACAAACTAGAACTAGATATTATACACCTATGTAAGGTGCGCCCTCCCCCGCCCAGGGCGTCGGCGTGAACGACCTAGCTGAGGAACTCGGTCTGCCCCGGAACAACAGTCTCGTCAAGGTTTTTCTAGCTCCTATAATGTTACCCTTAGGCTTTTGTTGTAATGCTCCATGCTCTTACAGTCTCTACATGTCTTATGCACGAAGGGCTTTCATCAGCATTTATTCAAGCATCATCATCATGATATTATTATACCTGTATTATCATAGGTAGATGTGCCAGATCTCTTTTCCAAGCCGCAAATGACGGAGTCCCATTTGCGCGACCCGGAGCATACCTTTGTGTGGAGGGCGCAGGTTTTTTTTGTATATATTATTACGACGATGATTCTTTTGATCCTTTTGATATCTATAATCTTTATCCCGCGCTGGATCGGGCAACACATTTATATAGCAAAACGCTGTACTAGGGAAAACAAAATCGAGGTATACGAGCGGGAACCCGGAGCCGGTTCCGGTGTGGAGGTTCCGCAGACCGAGCCGTATTTGGTAACGCACGACGACGCGACCCACCGGCTGCAGCTGTTGCCGATGCGTTCGGCGTTAGCCTACGCCGACAACCGTGAATTGTTTTTTTTCTTTCGGAAGGGATTTTTCTTCGGAGTATTAGTTATTATTGACGATGTTTTTTTTTGTGACGCAGATGAGAGAGAGAGGGAGAGGTCGATCGAAAGACCTACAATTTCGGAGACACAATGCGTGATCGTTCCTGGGCAAATCTCTTGATGATGACACGTGTGTCTTGATGTATTATGTGAATAGAGTCTTGTATTAAAAAAAGTCCGTCTAATCTTGATGATGTCATTTCCTTTATGTAGGTTCTATTTGAAGGAGGACGGGAACTAATAAGGTTCTATTTGAAGGAGGACGGGAACTCCTTGCACGGGCCGGCGCGCGTGGCGGGGAGCATGCTCGCGGAAAAGACGGCCGAGCGGCAAATTTTGACGGCAGACGGCAAGTTCATCGTGAACGCGTACGACGACGATAAGGTTTTAATATTTCCGAAGTGGTGATGATTTAGTGGGTTGTACGCAACCTGCGCGGTATAAGTCAATAGATGTTATTTGACGACAAGGTATAGCGGGTAGTAGAAGTGTATAATGCATTCCTTTGCAATTATGTATTAGGTGTATCTCGACACAGCGGACGACGCAATGCCCTCCACGCACTGGCAAGCTCGCGACGACGGCACGCTGATTGCGAAGGGAATTTTGGTATTATGAATTTCCGAATCAATGTTGAACTAACAGGCCAGTGTGAATGTTGAACTCAACGAAATTCAATTGCGAACATACCCTATTTTTTTGAGCGAGTCAGCTTATTGTATAGATTAAATTTAATATTACCGTTGACTAGTTGAATCCGTATAGTCGTGTGCATAATGTTGAAAAAAGCACCACGATGGATCTTTGGCCGGCGGACGTTCCGGCATCGAGGGCCTTTCCTTGCAGGGGGAGAACGACAAGTTTTTGCAGTGGCCGGAGACGATCGACAGCTTCGTGGATTCCCGTTTAGTGGATCCGCACGGCGTGTCCAGTAACGTGCCGGCGATTGGGGGGCACGAGCCGCGGCACATTCTGGATTATGACCCCAACCACTCTTGGCAGGTCTTGGCGAGGGACGTGAGCAGCGCGGGGGTGAAGCCGGAATTAGTGTTAGATGTGGGCGGGAACAATTTGCAGCACCTGGAGGAGATGAAGGTCGACTTCACCGACCCACCCAAAGAATTCGTGGTGCAGGGCTCCGCCGACGGGGGCCACACCTGGACGCAGGTCTACGGTACCGACCTGAACAGCCTCTCGAAATTAAATATTCCCCTGCACGGGGACTTCACGCACCTGAAGATCACTTTTCTGCAGCCGCTGGGCACCTGGCAGCGGGGCGCCGCCGAGAACATCACGCAGCACATCGCCGGCGGCGACAACAACTCCGCCTTTTCCGGGGGACAGTTTCACGACAACAGTTCTGCCATGTACGGCATCCGCAAGTTGGAACTCTACGGACGCGTGCTGCCCCAGCCCTACGTGGGTAGTTACCCCATTTTCGGCCCTTTGGGCCACTTCAAATTCGAGCACCTGCGCGGCCCGCTGCCCACCGACATCGGCCCCTTGCTGGACCGCAACCAGGAGGTGGAGGTGGCCACCTCGAAACTCGTGCTGGCGGAGGAGCAGTACCACCAACAGCATTTACGCGACGCCCTGGGGACGCACGCGCAGAGTGATGGGGTCTTCGGTGAAACGAAAAGCAATAGCACCACCAATGGCACAATGCCGGGGGGGCCCAACAATCGAGAGACCGGCGGCTACCACGGCGCCCCGACGCGCGAATACACCAACAGCAATGGCACGCAGGTGCTCGAGGCGCGGCCCACTAAGCCGGAGATCGCCCGCCTGTTCGTGAATCATAACAACAATAGCAAGGTGGAGGACTTTGGGACGATGGGGCGGAACAACCTGCGTTCCGATAACCTCCGGGAGGAAGAACAGCTATTCGATCTGGTTGCTTTCTTTCTCGTCACGTCTCGGCTCTAGTTCTGTAATCTCGTAAAGACCATCGTTGCGTACATGACGCGGAATGATAACGTAATTATGGGTTATAGAGCGCAATATACCATAATATGCATTTTTCTCAGAATCAAGGGATGTCAGTCTTGTCGAAACGCAGTTACGGTCTTGATTGTTCTCGTGGAAAGGGTTTTTTTTCAAAAAACAAGGTCGGTAAGGAAGCCGCGCGGGTGAGTGAGAGCTTCGACGTAAAAGCACTACCGCCACCTGCACCGATGGGCTCGAATGAAGTCGGTGCTAGTGGGAGTGTCGGCAGTACGCTTCCCCCCTCTGCGGACGTCGTTGGAAGTCTGGCGAAAACGAGCGTGCCGCCCGGAGGCAGTGTTGCTACTTCTGGGGAGGGCCCGGCGATGGGTCCGACGGCGGAGGCGGTGACGACGCTGCCCAGTGGGGGAGCCGAGGCGGCGGCGGAAGCGGACAACCAACCCAGTGGTGCCGTAACCAACGCTTTTGAGGCAGACACCCCCGACACGTCTGCGGCCGTGATAAACCCTGAGAGCCTCGAAACGACCTTACGACAGGTTTCCGAGCCGCTGTTAGCGTGGGTTGCTGCCCTCACGAAAAGTGGTGGCGGCGGCATTCGGAGGTCCCTGGGATTCCCCTGCCATCTGGGACAAAAAGAAAGTGAGGAGGATAATATGGAGAGCAAGAAAGAACGTGAAAAACAAAAAATGGGAGAGAAAAATTTCTCCGAGAAGAATTCTTCTGAACGTGACTGCTCCGGCGTCGGAGATCAGGCAGCGGAGATGACGCCCTTACAAACCGTTTCCTGGAGATGGCAAGGGGTACCGCCGGGTAACGGCTATCAGTATCCCCGCTCAAAAGGCTCCGGGCAGAAGCTCCCGCGACACATGGTACCGTTAGACCCCGCGACCACTTTGACTTGTGGGGATGACATTGACGACGAGGGCCGTGGCGTAGCAGGACAAACCTTGACCTCAGCAACATCAAGTAGTCCCGCAGCGTCACGGCGGCAGTCCGGCAGTTCTCGGCGGCGGTATCATACGGCGTCCTCAAAAAAGCGATCTCTGTTCCCGAGCACACACCTGGGGCCGATCTCCGAGGACGACTCTTCTTCAAATAACGAAGATGAGCCGCTCAGCCCCTCTGCTTCCTACTCTTCTTCTGGGTCCCAGCAAGCCATCGATGCCGGTTCATCGACTCCTTCCACCCCCACTGAAGCGCCGAGCAGTAGTACTAGTACTAGTTCCCCAAGCAGTGGCGGTTCGAGCTCAGTTCGACAGAGCAGCGCCGGCTCCTGCGGCGGGTCCCCGCAGGGGACCCCGCAGGGGACCCGCGCTGGCTCCCGCTCGCCCTGCTCTCTAGCGGGTCCCGCTAGCAGCCTGCTTGGTGGTGGTCGTGGTTGTCAAAAGATTATGTACAATACTAGTGTCGCTGCGAGGAATGATAGTAGTGCCTCAAAGGCCAGAGTACTTTTCCAGTGTTCAGAAGAGGAGGAGGTTTTATTTGGTCAAAAAACTTCTTACGGCGGAGGAGGACACCAGGTTGATGCGAATTTAGGAGTGTGGAGCGAAGCTGAAGCTCTCGAAGCCGCGAACCGGCTTCTGTTCCGCGTGCCGGACTGCGCGCGCCCGGATGTTTTTCATTTCAGTGCGAGCTACTACTATGAGGAAGCTCGGGCCTCACTCGAAGAAGCACAAGAAGATCTTGATTGCATTCGTTGTACAGCAACGGAGGAAGAATTTTTTCCTCACGGGTGGTCCCGCGAAGCAGAAGCGGAAGATTCCTTGGAAAGTAGTAGTAGAACCCAAGAATCCACAACAAAAAAGCACCAACACTCCGAACAGATCCATCACACCGTGGCATGGAGGCAATATGAGAACACACTCGATTGCGCAAAGAATTCTTTTGCAAAGAAGATGAACCAGAGTGGTATTTCTTCTACTGCTACCACTACTCCTACAACCAAAAATGGTACTACAACTAGTCAAAATCACGCCAAGCATCATGCTGATGCTAGTTCTTCGTTAACAATCTTGTCGGACTCCTTGCGGCCCGCGGCGCAGACTGCCCGGCAACTCGCGGGTGCGAGTTGGAGTCAACTGTGCGAGCTGGGCACGGCCGCCGGCGGCAACTTGGTGCGGCACGCGAGCAGCCTCGGCCTCTCTGCGGAGGCGTGCGCCGGCTTTACCACCAAGCGGGTGCAGAAAACTCATAATGAGACCTGTCGCGGCAGCGGTAGCAGCAGCGTTGCTTCCACAACTGTACAAGAGTCCCAGTTATATTTGAGAGAGACGATTGCACAACACGCAGCGGCGCATACTATGCGACAGGGGCCCCCCACAGCCCTGAAATCGCGAGCCAACAGGCAAGAAAAGAAATCCGCGAAGAAAAAGCGCTTTTTATGAATTGTTCCTTCCGCTATAATTAATACTCGTGTACAAAAAAAAAAATGGGATTGCTTCCGGAGATATGAAAACAATTTTGAAATATCGGATTATAGTGTAGTAGTCATTACAGAAAAATTGCGCAGGTTCTCCTCAAGTAGTAGGTGCGCAATTCATACAAAAATGAGGTTTCGAGCAAAACCAAGCGTGTACTATATTATATTAATTATTATGCAGCTGTGTATGGATAATACAGATTTCTTTTTCAAATGGCTGGCAGAAGCATGGATATAAACTAGAGCGCAGTAGCAGTCTTTGTCGCATCTTATTGTTTTGCGGGGCTTTGCAGTTTGAAAGAAAGACCCGTTCGCCGAACCCATGCATTGATTTTTTTGTACATTATTCAAAGGGTATATGTTATGCCGTTTTTTCTCTTTGTTCAAGCGATCCTTCTTTGAAAAAAATGTATTATACACATACTATACAAATTCAATGGGTATCCGATCTCGGTAAGCCTTAGACTAATGCAAATTTGAGTAAACATGATATTTATTAGATCGCAAGAGGTAACCTCTATTCAAATATGGTGCAGTTTTTTTTTCTGAAATAATTAATTCGAATTGCGTCAGATAAGACAGATATTTGAACGAACCTAGGGAAATTTTCCCTCATCCTGAGTTTCGCCAATTTGATCCTGCACGCCGACAACTCCGTTGTATGCTGGTCCGGTGAGATTTATTTTCGTACGTATACAATAACGTAATTTCGTATATGCTAGATGTGTAATTAAAGCCACTTGCAAATTGCATGCACAAAAAAAAAGGAAAACAGATCCTTCACATAGAAAAAGCAGAGAATGGTACTATTTATAATACCGTCTTTTTTGACGTACCTAGGGACCCTGCCTAGCAGCGTTATTTTCCTTATAACATTTTCTCATTTCTCTCCGGCGGTCACAATTTTCCCAAGCGCCATTTCATTTATCTAGCTGCATGTTAGAGAGCGTTATCGCGCCACGCGCTGCTGTGTCACGATTAGTGGGCGGCGACCGTTCCAAACCACGGCAACATCACGGCAAGCGACCTAGAAAATGTAAATGCGCTGGGGTGGTGTGTGTGTGTGTGTGTTATAACTTATATGGAAGAAAGCTGCAATCTTTACACTGGAGGCGG
>Ga0099797_100931_pt1 | contig 17005 bp, 19 predicted proteins | sample Uncmet_Sort48C_1_FD_89871 | JGI IMG/M metagenome (GOLD analysis project Ga0099797, IMG submission 89871) | Marine eukaryotic communities from CALCOFI LINE 67, Pacific Ocean - C012_Sort48C_1 | ecosystem: Environmental > Aquatic > Marine > Oceanic | place: Pacific Ocean: Monterey Bay | collected...
CTCGACTAACAGCCTGGATTAACGCAATGGATTTGCAAATTTGGGACGCTCAGATTCAGAATTGTCTCAGCAGACGCATGGGGCAGTGCTCAGCACCCACCCACGCACCCAACATTGCCGAGACGGGAGTCTTTCCATGCTACCCTCACATATTCCCTATCTTACCTGATCATATCTTTTTGATTTATCAACGTTGTTGGCCTATATTCTGATTGGGATCACCTTCGCACGGTAGCTACCTGCCAAGAGTTGTCGAATTCGGTCCCCTTGCAGATTACTTAGTAGCATGCAGTGTTGTTGTAACTTACCACAAACCTGAAGCTGCTTGTTTGCAGTTTCAACCCTTACAAATTCCAATCCTCACGCCAACTCCTTGGCTTGGAGTGTCTGGTTACGCCGGCATTTTGATTTCAGCCAAAAAGCACGGCACGCTTTCAGTGTTGTTGATAGCTTCATCCAACACCTCAGGCAGCTCCAAACAAGCATAAGCAGGACACAATGCGGTGTCATCGATCGTTCACCGGCAACTTACACTAACTTGCTGACTTACACCGGTAATCACAAATACAAGTGCACACCTCTAGTAAGTCATTAGTCTGTTGGGAGGTGATAGTGCTATGCGAGGACGGGGAGGTGCGAGGTTATCTCCCTGCCGAAGACGAGCTCGGTGGGAACTTGATGGATGTGCAGGAAGTGCTCACCTTACTCGTGCCCTATGATCGAAGAAACCCACTTTGCGCCCTGACAATCGCGAACTAACGATATCGCGTGGGGGCTGGACTATGTGGTCGTGGCAACCACTCGTGGCAGCACATGTGCTAGCCCTAGATTTGATTCGAAAAGAGTGAAATGCGTGCGTCTGCGTCACAGCAAGGCATGGCATTCAGTGCAGCCGTAATTAGTGTGTACACAGTGCCCGTGGTCCGTGGCCCTGCCCCTTATAGGTGCGGGTTCCCCGCACCAAGTGTTGCACGTGTGTCAATGTACACTTCGCTCAAATATCGGCAGTCTTTGGCGGTTAGACAAGCTGCGGTGATCCACAGCAACGAGCACACGATGTAGACGTGAAGGGATCTGTCATATTGCCGCAGGCTTGCGTCTATCAACCACATCTCACGGTGTAGATCCACAGTTGGTAACGGAAATCTTAAGCAATTTGCAGCATGCAACGCACTGGCGATGTATGGTGTGGCTGACTCCACCACGCCGATGCCGCAGCGAAGCAGACACGAGAAGGCTGATCATGACATGCCGCGGCGAAACCGCTCTTGTCTACAGGGCATAGTTGCAGTCCTCCACTGGATGAAGACGTAGCGAGATAGACGCGATTTACGATCCTATCAAAGCACATCCTTGCTAATAAGTGCTTACAACACCTGGCCCAAGCCCATCCTCTCAAGCTGTCAAAATATCGGCTAAGTTGCTTGCGGAAACTTCTTCCACTTCCAAATTGGAGTATCTGAGTGCACCAACTGAGCTTTACTGCAACGCTCCGTTGTCTTCAATTGTCATCTCAGCCAAAGCAGGACACAGTCTCGGTGTCATCGATAAGTGACCCAAGCGCTGGTGTGTGCAAGTTAGTGCGAGTGTATACTTAAATAGAGAACATGGCTGCATTAATTCACTCCGTGTTGCATGTTAAAATGATGCTACAGAACTTATAAGATGCCTGTTGAAGCTATTGGAAAGAACGCTTGCTTGCTTGCCAGAAGAAACAATATCCTCGTACATGATGGCAATATCCTCGTCAATTGCAACTCCAACATTAACTACAACTAACCAAGTCCTGAACCTAAGCCAAGCCCTCATCGCGCACGACAAGCAGCCACCAGCATTGCGGGACCTGATACCAGATGGAAGCTACAACGAGCGAAGATCTCGAACACACTTGACTGGAAATATTGATCACAATAAATACGCACATCCCACTTCCTAACGCACTGCAACGATAAATGACTCGGTGTCAGATGAGCCTAGCCATCCCACCCGAGCATGAAAACCGAGGGCTGAGAGAAAAGATCTGCGTACGCAGATGTCTCCCATACCGAAAATCGACGCATAGAGATCTGCGCATGCGGACCCGTTCCCATAAAAAAACCTCCTTCTACTATTCCAAGACTACATCAAGATGTAGAGAGAGCGGGGAATAGAGAGTGGGGGATAGGCAGAGAGGTACTGCGATATGTTCATGATCTTTGAGCGCAGCAGCCATACCTTATCAAGGATGACAATTCAGATGGCTTGGGTTAGTAGAGGAACTTCTATGTGACCTAGCAATTAACATCTACACAGATCCATCTTCACTGCTCTGTCATCCTTGACAACAACCGATGGGGAAGTGATCCGACCAGAGCTTGGGTAAGTGTAGAGGTCTCACATTTATGTCCACACCCCTCTCCTTCCTACTACACAAGTGGTGCCCCAGCCTCCCACATCATGCCGCCCACGAGAAGCAGCCACCACCTTGTACGTCACATCACCCGACACCAAAATGGAATGAAGAAGTCTAGCTTATCTGTTTGGAATTGTTGATCACAATGAAAATATACATCTATGTCCTCATGCCTGGCAAGATCGAATCCCTCGACCAGGTTGAGGATCAAACTCTCCGAGAGCTTCATCAGCGCAGGCAGGAGCTTCTGCAAGAGGTGAAAAGCTTAGGCACTTGGCAGTGGTCACGTGGCAAGCCCTTGCCAGCGCCCTCCTTTGCCCCTGCTGGCTTTTGGATGCTTGCCACATCTCTGGATAAACGTGCCCTGCTTTAACATGCACGGCTGCTTTTCTTCTGGAGTTGCTCGCTGCCCTTGCCTGCCCTCGATGGCCGCAACGAAAAGCGCTTGTCAGAGGGTATTAGGCTACGAACTTGAGCGGCCATAGATTGCCACAGTCGTTTGAGTGATAACTGAGGCAAGCACATTACTTCATGCCTTCAACATTTACGTAAATGAGCCCATCTCCGCCAGGCATGGCGTCATGATATATGAAGGGGTCCATGATACCGAGGGCGTGTATGATATACTATGGGCACAGCAAGGGGGTTTATGATATAGTAAATAAGCCCGAATCCTCACCAGGGCACTTCTTTTGGGCGTTGTTTGATGTTCTGAGTTGTCTCCCATGGCCTGCCCACCTGCCTCAGTTGGCGCCCGCTAAGTGCTTGAGAGTGGAGGTCTCAAAGGGCAAGTTGGTGCTTGGTTTTAAGCAGGCGAACTCATCTGGGCACGCTAATCCTCAACCTGATCAGACGAAGCACTACGAGAAAAGCATTAGCAATTTCCAAGCTGGAGAGGTGAGTATCTGATCCGAGCCCATCGAAGCATTCTTGTCTTAACAGCAGCCCATTCAAGCCGTGACACATTCGTGTCATTGGTTCATGCACCCACCCCCACCTCTGTCTTATGTCACACAAATGGGGTCATTTCACAGATACGGCGATCACTCAAATGCCGGCAAACACCTCATGTGCACATATTACATCGCATCCAACTTTACGGCACGTGACTGCATTTCACACCCTACACAACGCCGCTCGACATTCCGCCCACTCAGCCAGGCCTCTTTTGCGGATGGCGTTGCGATGTGCCGACCCTAAACTTTAATCGTACGTAACGCTCCGTCTCACATTTTCGTTTCAGCAAAAAGCACGACATCAAATGAGTGTCATTGATCGTTTACCAACCACTGACGTACGACCAATCTTATTTGCACCGGCGTCCAGCACATCACTCTCACCCTCGGGCAGAGAAACTACTGTATGAGATTACTCGCATGCCGAAACCATCACTTATTGTGCGTAGTAGCCTATACTGCTGTATGAGATTACTCGCATGCCGAAACCACCACTTATCGTGCGTGGCCTATACTGCTGTATGAGATTACTCGCATGCCGAAACCACCACTTATCGTGCGTGGCCTATACTGCTGTATGAGATTACTCGCATGCCGAAACCACCACTTATCGTGCGTGGCCTATACTGCTGTATGAGATTACTCGCATGCCGAAACCATCACTTATTGTGCGTAGTAGCCTATACTGCTGTATGAGATTACTCGCATGCCGAAACCATCACTTATCGTGCGTGGCCTATACTGCTGTATGAGATAACTCGCATGCCGAAACCATCACTTATCGTGCGTAGCCTATACTGCTGTATGAGATTACTCGCATGCCGAAACCATCACTTATCGTGCGTAGCCTATACTGCTGTATGAGATTACTCGCATGCCGAAACCACCACTTATCGTGCGCGGCCTATACTGCTGTATGAGATTACTCGCATGCCGAAACCACCACTTATCGTGCGTGGCCTATACACGCTGCGCAAAGCCTGTTGATCAAGGTGCTGTAGCCTGCCTGGCACGTTCGCTCAGCGCTCTGCAGAGATTGTAGCTTCAAATCTCCGTCTAAGCGTCAGACTCTGGCCATTCAAAAACAACCCGTTGGAACCATGCATTAATGATCAAAATGCTGCCGAACTCCCCCCTGGTACATCGACATCATAAGTTCACTCAAAACCTCTTCCTGATCTCACCAGGCTCAAGACGCCAAATCGCCTGCACGTGGCACTTCCCTCACCATGGTGACGTGAAATTCAACAACGTCACCGCACCCGAACCAGTCACAATCTCAACATCAGCGCAACGTAATTCGACTTATAATCGGCCAGGTCTCTGCAGCAGATTGCATTGTGCCGCCAGACACGACGGTCACCTGTGACCTAAAGGGATCCCAGGTCGCTGGGGTCAGTCTTTAGGCTCAACATTTACCTGTGAGCTGAAGGGATCCCAGGTCTCAACATGAACAACAATACGCCCTTCGAAGAGCAGGCGTAGCAGGCTCAGGGCAAGGGCTAGGCTTATGCGAGAGCCGTGTGCGAAAAGGTACATGCCGGTGCACGATGGCATAGTAAAAGGTTCCGAGGCGGTCCTTCCGGTGTCGTTTGCAAGAGGTCTAGGGCTTTCAGTGAAGATTGCTATGATTTGTTATGTGTTGCAAGTATTGCGAATGGGACGCATAGGCCACTGCATGTCATGGTTGCTAGAGGCCGCTTTCTCTGTCACTCTGATCGGTTCACCCGACAGCGCTTGACACCCTTGCCGATACCTACCAGCGCCCCGACCCGCTCGAACTGGTAGGACGCGCTTTGCTTGTGCGTGAGCGCTAACAACGACGCCCTGGTGAAGGTGCCTCCCTTCCGCCTCCCCTCTTCGACGATAGGAATTGATCGCGTATCGGTCCTAGTAACATAAACCTTTCTCATTCATTATCTAGATCCCTCTCATCCATATTGTACATCATCTGGTTATGTAGACCCCTCTCTTTGATTGCCCTGCTTGATGGCACGTAGGTGGTCACCGGTGGTCAGTAGCTTTGACTGCCCGTCAAAATGAGGCTCCTCTCCTTAATCGCATTGCTTGATTGCACGCAGGTGGTCACCGTGTTTGGGGAGAACATCTTTGACGGTAGCTGGGTGAGGGATAGCGAGGGGCTTTAGTGTGGGTCTCTTGACACGCCACATATCAGAGTCGCGTTTCAACACAGTTTGGAACCCACTCACCCCAGCAAAAGGTCCCAGGCACACCCTTCTGCTCATCACCAACAGCACCAAAAGACATCATGCTCCCCCCCTCTTCATGCCCCGGAAAGATACCTGAGGCATTCCGGTAGGTGAGCGAATCCAAACTCTCTTCGCCTCACCTTGGTCGCTGTGGTAGGTGCTGACAGCTACGTGGCTCATCCCAGGGCTGCCTCAACGAGCGTGAATGTCCCTTTGGCACCTACAAAGGATGTTGCTACGGAACTGAACGTGAAGGCCGCGGCGATGGAACAACTAACGCTTGTTCTAACAGCAAGACACAATTGGGTGTCATTGATAGTTATTGACAACTAACCGCAGTCCTAACCCGTTCAACGACGTTAAATTTCCAGCTTTGAATGTGCGCCTACGCCAATTCACCCTTACCACGCAACACAATGCCCCGCCTTACTTTTCATTTCAGCCTTGAGAGCTATCGCACGCCACTTGTGAACGACGAATTGATGAGGGTCTGTTTCCCCGGTTGTTTGGTTCTCATGAACATCATCTGGGAAGATTGCGACGCGCAACATACGGTTTTTGTGCTCATTGTGACCGCAACGAAAACGTTATTTCCCCAAGGGTACGAGAAAATCCTGCATTTTGTTGCATTTGGGCCACAGAACTCGAAACGATGTCGAGAAAAGTGCGCAACCTCTATTTTATCTCAGCACAGGTTGCGAGAATAAGACCAGTTTATACCTAAAATTTGCCGTTCACGAGTGGTGTGCGATAGCTCTCAACCCGCTACGAATTCGAATTATGTTTCGACCCTTTCCGTGGTAGTCCATATCCAGGTTCCTTACTCGTTCTTTCGTGCAATACGTGTCTGATTTCATACACACTGCGTCGCATTATTTGCCACTGCCGTCAAGTATTTGTCGCCAGCTGCTCTGAGGAAGACTTTCAAAGATCACCCACCTCGTGTTAGAACATGGTTTTTGAGTGATCGCGCTTATCTTCACGCCAGCCACCAATCTAAATTGTGATTGGCCGTACCTTCTCACCAGTCGCCGCCAATTTGCCTGGAAATGGTGATCACAATGAGTGTGCACATCCCACATCCTATTTGATCGTGATTGCTCTTTTCTTAAGCGACCCCTAGATTGATAATGATTGCGCTCACCTTTACGTTACCGTCTCAACGATACAGTGAGAAGGCCATCCCGCAGGGGCGAAGGCATCATTTAATCCAAGCGATTAAGCCTTTGTTAATCTCGAAACGAGATGCAGAGGTGCCGTAGCGTTGAATGTTCCTTAACTGATCACAGCGCTTTCCTGCTCAAACTCTGAGCTGCCTCGACAGGTGTTGGTGGGGTCCTTTGCGAGCACACAGTTCATGGTCTTTGAAGAAACCATCAAGGTGACGATGCCACCTTGATGGTTTCTTCAATCACGCCGATGCTGCGCATGCGCACTCTCATGACTGTAAAACACGCGGACAGCATATGGCAGGCCGCGGTACCACGCCGTGCACATACAGTCAGGCGATGACACGGCGCCGTGCCGTGGGTGTATGCCTCTCTGTGATTGCTGCGGTGAGCACAGCGTTGGGATCGTTGTGTGCCTGCCCGGCACTTTTGACCGTGGCCAGATTGTTGCCACAACGCATCTCTCCAAGCAAGATGGGCCATCTAGGTTTGCTATTGATTCTGCGGAGCGCGGCTTAGTTCTGTGCTGAGCACGCCGTGCTGCATGCGGGCATGAACATTCGAGCCATCGAGGATGGATCGCTTGCTTCTCCTCTAGACCAAACACAACTTCCGAAGCCGATGTGTATCACCAACATCACGAAGAAACCAACTTTGGACCCTGCACCTGCAAACTCATTCGAATCCTCGCCAGTTTCCGGTTTCCCTTTGAGCCTCACCATTCTTACCTCTCGCCGGACCTTCGCTAGGTGCCCAAATTCTCCATGTACGTCTTGGCGCATGGCAAGACGTTGTCGAGCTACGAGGTGCCGGCTGCGAATGTGTCCTTCAAGATCAAAGAGCGCCCTGGGCGTGTCGCGCTGTGGGTGCAGGTCTGGATTAGGATTAGGGGGGACAGTGACCCGTCAGATCTCGGTCACACTTTCTCTCTTACATATCACGTTAGAAGGTTCTAGTTGGAGGTTCGTAAGTAGGTTCGGCTCCATCTTTTGGGGTGTAGTGCGTGTATAGCGCGTAGTCGTCCCAACACGGCGACATGCCACAAACACACAATGTTAGACGGCAAGCCATCAAAACAAGCGTATTAAATGCACCCCGCCGGCTTCACAGCCTCCCCTACTGAACTCAGAACCACTTTGGTGAAAAGAAAGAGTGTGACCGGTCTTATGGCCCCGATGTTTGTGGGCCAGTAGCTTGAAACGGTTGTTGCCGAATATACCACTTGGTTGACCCATCAGGAATTTTGGCTGCAGCTCATTGTTCTTTTGAAGCTGCGGCTCCGTAAGGGGAAGATGCTCCCTAGTGAGTAGGCGGGATGAGCGCAACATGCTGTTGCACGGAGTTGGGTAGGGGTCTATATGCCATACCATGAAGGGGTCTATGCCATATCATGAAGGGGGTCTATGCCACATCTGTCGAGCTGTGAGTGCAGGCCTGTATTAGTAATAGGACTGGGCGTGAGGGCGTGTGCCGCCCTCCCTCCCCCGCATCACCGCAGCGCCGTAATCTACCCGTCTGTATGATAGGGCCGTACCACACCCTGAGCATGATAAAGCCATAGCTTACCCTGACTCTGACAGGGTGCATTCCACCTCGAGTCGCCAACTGGAGCAAAATGGGAGGTGCGAGAGACGAGCTCTGACTTCTGACCGTCCGCCCTGGCGCTTGTGCCTCGTGTGCATTATGACAATGGAAGTGCACATCCCACTTCCTAAGGCTGACACATAGCACCGTACATGGCCTTATATGGTAGTAAACGTTGATCATGGTGAAAGTGTACATCTACTTCCTCACCCTCCGCAAAGCAGGCACAGTTGCAGTGCCACCAATAGCTTCATCGCCACCTGATTCTCCGCGCCTTGCGGTGGTGCGATAGGCCGGCAAGCTCAAGAGCAGATTGTACTTTGAAAAGTAGAAAATTGACTGTGCGTCTCTTTCATGTGGTGTAAACGTGATTTTAGGCTTTTGCTTATCGTGACGGGAAACGTGCTTGACATGCCCGCTTCTAGCCTCAGTCCTTTGACTGCCAAAACTGGGCAACATTCTATTAATATGCGGGACAACCCGGGCACAGGTTCGAGGGATCCTGCTTCCTGTTTTTAGCACGATAACGAACGGCCTTATGTGAAACGCGGGAGCTAGGATGTACTGTGGCAAACGCAGAGATGATACATCGCATTTGCACTGTACACACGTGGTGTGGTGGCAGGGATGAGTGCGTCTCATTGAATGAGCAAACGAGTGTACACTCAAGCACAGCCGCATCCAGTACTTGAATGAGCAAACGAGTGTAGCTCACTCAAACACAGCCGCATCCAGTACTTGAATGAGCAAACGAGTGTAGCTCACTCAAGCACAGCCGCATCCAGTACTTGAATGAGCAAACGAGTGTAGCTCACTCAAGCACAGCCGCATCCAGTACTTGAATGAGCAAACGAGTGTAGCTACAGCCGCATCCAGTACTTGAATGAGCAAACGAGTGTAGCTCACTCAAGCACAGCCGCACCCAGTACTTGAATGAGCAAACGAGTGTAGCTCACTCAAGCACAGCCGCATCCAGTACTTGCTTGCATGAATCGATTTTCGCACTACGGTGAGGGGTTTATACAAGGCGTCATCGTCGGAGCTCAACAGGCCGATGGTGCCTGTTCTGCAGGCGGGATCCTGAGGATACATTTTCCGAAATTGGTGTACATTATCACGTTCAATACTTTTCTGAAGATTTGGTAGTACTGAAATACGAATGCGCACACGATCTTCGCGCCCACCACAATGCAAGGTGGGTGCTACGGGTCTTTCACGCATATAAATACACTTGTTCTGGATAGTGTGGCCGGTACTGATTCAAAGATGCCCTTTCAAATAATCAAGAAGTCGTCGCCCTGTTCAAGAATGCTTGGAAGGGAAGAACAATCTGTGAAGGGAGCATCTAAAAAGAGTGTTCCTATCATCTGGACTCAGGCATCGTGAAGCAATTGATCTCATGTGAGAGGCATGGTGCAGCTTTGAAGACTAGTTTCAAAGCGGACAGATGACAGCAGGTTCAAATTTGTGGGAAAAAGCTTAGATGCGGGTGTCTCATCTCGTTTAGCCACAAAGAGTTTTGAAAAATACGGAGTTGAGCACCTTACAACGAGTAAAGTAGCGTGGGATGTCTTAATGGCGATTTCCCATCTTCATCATGGCGAAAGGACAATCCTAAAAAGAGGGGCAGATTTTCTAAGCGGACCCGTCTATGTTCCTACCAATTACGTAAAACTGTAGGTGTGGACCTGAAGAATGATGCGTGGACTTCAGCGTTTTACGCTGAAAGACCCGCCGTAGTGCCCTCTCAGCCAATCAACCAATCAACTTACCGACCGATCAACCCGACCAAACCAAACCAAACCAAACCAAACCAAACCATACCAAACCAACCAACCAACCAACCCACCCACCAATCAACCAGTCAGTCAATCAATCAGTCTATCAATCAATCAGTCTATCAGTTAATCAATGTTGCCGTTGGAATGATGCTACAGCGATAACAAGAGCCTCTTGAGGTCACTGAATGGAAAAGGATGCCAGGAAGCAGACAGAAAGTCACAAACACAATCGGTTCAAATGCTCACAATATCCTCATCAACTGCAACTTCCACATCTATACCTTCCCTTGTTTCAAGACCAAGTCTTACTTTACTTTTGTGGGAGGCTGATCAGCGGGACATGGTGCTGGAATTAAAACTGGTATCTATTCGTGACGGGCGCCCTCTGCACATCAAGAGTGCCCAAGGCAGATTGGGTGTATGCAAGGGGCTGGTCACAACGAGATAGTGCATGTCATCAAGCAGTACTTTATCTTATGCGGGATGAAGCAGCCTTCCGGTGGTGAGCACTGCAAGCGAGAACAATCAGTAAGAAAGCAGGCAGGCAGGCCAGCGAGCAGTGAACACCCCCTCACCAACCAGACATCGACCAAACCATGAGGGCGAAGAGCAAGTTCAGCATCTGTGCACTGCACACAACGCCACACAGACCTCGCACGGCACGAGCGAGGATCATCTGAGCGATTGTTAATGTGCGAATCGTGGCGTAGGTGACGGCGAGACAGAGGTCACCATCTCGACACCCGACATGGAACTTGCCGGGGAAATCGTGCAGGAGCTCACCTCGCAGCATCCTGGCCTGCGCCATCATATCGTGCTGGAGCTCACCTCGCAGCATCCTGGCCTGCGCCATCATATCGTGCTGGAGCTCACCTCGCAGCATCCTGGCCTGCGCCATCATATCGTGCTGGAGCTCACCTCGCAGCATCCTGGCCTGCGCCATCATATCGTGCTGGAGCTCACCTCGCAGCATCCTGGCCTGCGCCATCATATCGTGCTGGAGCTCACCTCGCAGCATCCTGGCCTGTTGTATCATCAACGGCGTCAAGAAGAAACCCACTTTGGCCTACGCCATGTAATAAAACGTATATAGCACCTGGCGTATCTGCGTCTTGCCAGTCATAACAATAGACATGTCTCATGGCATATCTTGTCATGGAATATCTGCTCCCTGTATCACCAGAACAATTCTTCATTCCGATCCTCGCACACTTGTGCTCTGCTGACAAAAACAGTAATGCAATCCAAGCAACACACGCAGCTAGGCTTACTCACCTGTGTGTGCAGGAGCTATGCGCGTACATACAAGTTGACGAGCTAGCGGCAGTAGCAGATTTCCCTGACGAGATGAACGCCTTTCAGGAACTTCGAAAGAGGGCCCTTACCCTAGCAACACTGGCTAAGAGCAGCTGCTCAACTCGAGTATGGTGTATTGTCGTCCTTGCGTACGCACTCATCATCTCAAACAACTACCCCGTCCCAACACTTGTATCATCAACAATATCACGAAAATACTCACTTGGATTCCGAGATCGCAATACCCTCGTCAATTGCAACTTCAATATGACCTAAGACAAGGGCCGTTGTCATAGACGTTACAATTGACATATATGGCCACTCTAAGTAGGTTTCCCTGGAGAATACCTGGTCCCTCCCCCCCCCCCCGTCTATTGCGAGGAGTTGTCTTTCCTGGAAACACCCCATGATTTGTGTGTTGATAGTAACTCTTTCATCTCCTGGTACGAGCACGCATCTCCTTGGATGATCAGGTGCGAGCACTTACTGGTTGATGACAGTAACATATAGGCGTACATCCAATCTAGTTGGTGCATGTTCCTGGAATGGGATACCGCAGCCGGTTCATTGCGCCCACTTCCCCTATCAGTTTCCACAGCTATGTCCATCCGCCAACCTCGGTCATCAGTCGGATTCAAGAGGCTTCGATCGGTGGCCCCGTACCATCGACGGCTATTTCAGCTATAAACAGGACGCGACACGGACACGGAGTCGTTCATAGTTTACCAAAACTAACACATGTGGACGGTGTCATTGATAGTTCACCAACAACTGACCCGAATTTCAGCCCAGGCACCTTTCCTCGTCCTTTGCAACTTTAACATCATCTTCAACCGAATCCCGGCCTGGACACCTTTCAGGCTCTCTGTATCACATCTCTCCCCTCTTGCCTTCCTCTCTCTCCTCGAGTCTGTATCTCTCCGTATTTTGCCATACGGTTCACCTTCTTGGCATTCAAACGTGGCCAGCCTCGATTGACACGCCGTACACGAGGACCAGCCACACCATCCGCAAGCATCCGGCACCAGATCACAGGATGAAGACCTCGAACTTATTTGTCCGAAGATGTCGATCACAATGAAGGTATTCAAAGACTTGCTTAAGACACTAAGTGAAAGCGAGCGGACATCTTGTGTGGTCTTTGTACGTCACACCCAGGTATCAACTGTCTCGTGTGGTATGAAATCAACATGGCCAGCCTAGCAGCAGAGAATGTGCCTCAAAGTTTGCTTCTCACCAACAAGAAAGGACAGAAACTACAGAATGGCCCTCTAGCTCTGACTTTTGCTTGGCCGCACATTCTAGCCTTGCTAGTTGCACATTGTCACATCTTTTGGCACTCCGCATGCTTGACGCTTAACGCGTCGTGGGCGCATTCCTCATACTTGTATATCTCACGTAACATGTGTGCTGCCTGCGTACCTCTCTGCGGTCGGCAACTGTATGTGACGCCGTTGCTGCTATCTGGCGGGACACATGAAAGTGGAAAGTATACCGTGTCTTGCGAGAAGCGTCACCCACACCAAAGCGTACCGTCTCCACTACAGGAGGGCCAGGCTCTCAGGCTTAGGAGCATCCACGTTCCCAGGCTCCCTCTCAACCCTCCCTCTAGATCTACAACCTTACCAGAATCGGACGTCTTAAGCGAGCTTTGCGGACAGTCGGTCATTTTACCAAGATACCACGCACACACACGCGAATTTGCCACCTTTATTCAGAGAGCAGGGCATGGGTCCTCTAACGACCTTCTCTCCCAAGACCGTCTTGCAGCGGGTGGAGCAATACAATGCGATTCGATTGCAGTTAACGGCGGAGATGGCGGACAGGAGCAACGCTGTCCTGATTTACCCGTAGACACCTGCCACAAGATAGCTCAACTCCGAATCGCTTACGTAGTGCAGCGTGTTCGTTCAATTAAGCGACGTCCGCACCTTGTCTGTGCATCCACTCATGACATTGCTGACCCTCCCGCGGTGGGCAGGAGCAATGCCGTCAAGGCCATGGTTGTCAGGGCTGAGGATGCTCGGTTGCTTGGCGACATGCGAGGTATGAAGGAGAATTACACTGGATTGTGGAATGTCAACCATGAACTTCTGGCTGAGTACAAGAAGCGGCATGCTAACCATACGGAATTGCTGGATTGCCTCAAAGAGGTGAACCAGATGATCCAGAAGGCAGCTCGGTTGCGTGTGGGGACTGCCAAGGCGCAAGTTGTGTCCGCATGCCGCGCAGCAATCAAAAGTAACAACATTCCATCCCTGTTCAAAATCATACAGATGGGTGACGGGGCGTGAGGGCTTCCTTTGTTGTTGAGGCTGGCCCTTGAAAAGTACAAAAAGCTAATAGTAGGCACAGTGTGCACAGTGCACAACCAAGGAAGAACAAGCAAAGCAAAGTGCGGCTGTTTTAATGGTCCTTGGGACCGGCCAATCTGGCTGGTGAAGGCCACCGCCCCAGCGACGGTGCATCGGCGGGCACCCAAACGCAGTCAAACGGGGCCATGCACCGGGCCTTTGAATGCAGCGGTGCCAGGGGGGAAGGTGGGGCCACGTGGGGTTCGGCGTGGGCTAATAAAAGGCAAGGGGGGGGGGGGGGCAACCCCAGGGCAGCCGAAAGCAGGGTCACAACACAGGCAAGTGCGCCCAGCTCGAAGGCAGAATTATCCTACAGTGACGCCAGCACACAGCCTTCTTGGCTCGCTCTGCTTTCTAGGGTCCACATCCTGGCCTCCACGGCATCGTCGATCTGCACAAATGAGGCCATTGCACCTGGCCTTGCTTTCCCACATGGCCCTGGAACCATTCGCAGCACCCCGCATCCTACAGTAGTACTGCACCTTTCCGCTCCTCAAGCACTCTTTTACACTCCACCATTTTGTCACAGGGTCGACCGCCAAATGCTGCTGCTGCTGCGACGAGCCGTATGCTCAGCCAGGACTCCGCACATGTACACCCCCCTCACCTGTTTCCTCACCCCTGTATGTCCTTCACACATTTGAAAGACGACTGACCGGCGGAGTAAGGCTAAACACCACTCAACCCTTTTAATCTCAAAATTGGTGAGGGTTTATTTCCTCTTGTTTTTTAGTTGTAAAGATCATGGTGTGTTCTAACACAAATAAGTAAGATTAGCATGCCAACTTTTGTATTAAAAAAACAACATAATTTTGATCATTTGTGGGTGAGTAGGGTTAAAATGAGAGATTGCACTGCTCGACTCAATTTTGAGTTTACAGTTGTTCTACACCAACCTTGATCTGAACTTTCAGAATCTGAAATCAGAATGTGAAAATTTTAAATGTTCCAGCCGTTAGAATTTTTTTAAATCTTTTTTTTATTTTCTGACCCACATTTTCAACCCAAAAAAAAGTGCTCAGATTCGCCTGAAAATAGCACCAATCGCCCGGACGACATCAAGAGTGGGTCAAATCTGGCCTCAGATCGTTTTTTTGATTTTTCTCAAAAAAAATGTCCGGGCCAGTAGCTCTCTTTTTAACCCTGCTCACCCACATTTTGAAGTCCACATTTTTGCACAAAGTTACAATCCTTTTAATCTCAAAATTGGTGAGGGTTTACTTTTTCATGTTTTGCTGATGTTTGGTGCACGATGTTTCCAAGACTATGCAAAAAACCGCATGCTCAAACTCCAAAACAATAAAAAGTAAGTGTAAATAAACATGAAAATGCATGTAGGCTTACTCAGCCGGTCAGTCAGACATTAAGTCTCTTACACACTCCCTCGTACAACCTGCCAACATCCTTTTTTCACGCGCTAGTGACTTGTTTAATACAACGAGGCAGCATGGAAGACGAATCTAAATAACTGCCACGGTTATGTACTAACGGGCTAGTTATCCACGAGGCTCTACTGCCTACTTACGTTACCACCCACAATTTGGGAAGTAGCTCAACTTGCTGAATTGTACCTATTAAGAAAGTAGGCACAAAACTACCACAATAAACATCACTGTTGCTGCCACTGCAGCTACCAATACGCTCAATTATCACCAAAACTTCTTCTTCTTCTTGTTGCTCCTCCGCTTGTACCCAAAACCTTGCAGCATTCGCTGCTTCCTCTTTGCACTCATCTCATCTTGTGCTACCACTTGCTCCAGCAGCTCTTCAGTGTCGCTGTCAGACTGACCCGCTGAGAAAGGCTACACACCACTCTTGGTTTTTTTTCTCAAAACCTGCAGGGGTTTTTCTTCTCATTTTTTTTTAGTTGTAAAGATCATGATGTGTTCTAACATGAATGAGTCAGATTGGCATGCCAGCTTTCGCACTAAAAAAACAACATAATTTTGATCATTTTAAAATCCACATTTTTGCAAAAAAACCACTTGGTTTTTTTTCTCAAAAACCGTGGGGATTTTTCTGCGCATGTTTTGACAACTGCTTGTGCTTCGGCCCCGCAAGATAACAAAAAAAACCGCATGTGCAAATTCCAAATCAGTAAAAAGTATGATTGAAAAAACACAAAACTACATGCACGCTTTCTCAGCGAGTCAGTCGTCATCCATCATTGTAGACCACCCACCGACTGTACTCGTAATCATACCATCGTTTACCAACCCGTGAAGCCACTTGAGCCTCATATCCACTCACTTTTTCTTCACTTTAATTTACCTGTGTTCTCTGGAACCTCTGTAACACTGCTGATGGCTGTAGACGAAATGGGAGTCACCCACGACCCTTCGTTTGCAGCCTTTGCAAACTCAGACTCCTCCATGGAGTCCACAAGCTGCAGCAATCGCTGCTGCTCTTCTTCATTGACCTCATTAGCTTCAATTGACTCCAAACCACAAAGGGGGTTTTCTTTACTTTTGTGTCCAACCGGGGGGGGGGATTACAATGTCATTGTAGACCTCCTTTGGGCTGCTACCTGGCAGTCTTCTGCTTGCTTTGGCGGGCTAAATGGCTCCTTCTCCTTTTTCTTGACTGTCCCATGAAGTGTTCCAGCCATCCCAGTCGCTCCTTGCAGTTCGCTTTGAGTATCTGGCTCTCGGTTGGCAGAAAGGTCGCGATCTGGGTGCTTTTCAGGCGCCATTGTAATTATGGTGACGGGCTCCTTGCTCCACTGAATGGCAGTGTCGCACCACAAAACTTGATGAGCGTCCATGTACACCTCCAGTTGGACTGTTTGGACCGCCTCGAGTGATTCCCTACCAGTTTCCTTTGTATCGCCGGCCGGCTTCTTGGGTCGAAATGAGCGCGTTTTGGGGAGACTCCAACCCATCTTGAGAGTCGCTGTTTACGACTCCGAACAGCTCCTCCAGCTTTAGGCCGTAGTCAGCTACAATCGCTCCTGTGGTGACTGCAGGTTCGCGCAGATGTGCGAGATTGGTCCGATGGATTTTCCTGGGCCTCGGCATGGTAGTAAAGTGTGCCAAGGTGACTCGAACGCACCATGCCAAGCATGCCGCGGCTTAAACACGGTCCCGCAGCGTAGCAGAATGCTGCCAAAGCAACGACACCCAAGCTACGTGAAACAGGATTGTGCGACGCTCAATGGGCTTCGAACATCGCACACTTAGCTTAGCTCAGGCCCCACATGATTGAGCTTCATTATCATGATGCCACTGGGAGGCGGCACAGCCGGCCACTGCACCCAAATGTGC
>Ga0099797_100932_pt1 | contig 16988 bp, 14 predicted proteins | sample Uncmet_Sort48C_1_FD_89871 | JGI IMG/M metagenome (GOLD analysis project Ga0099797, IMG submission 89871) | Marine eukaryotic communities from CALCOFI LINE 67, Pacific Ocean - C012_Sort48C_1 | ecosystem: Environmental > Aquatic > Marine > Oceanic | place: Pacific Ocean: Monterey Bay | collected...
AACACGTTCTTCGAGTCGCGTGTCCAGGTTCATGACATTTTTACTCAACGCTTATCACCACAGTTTCTTCAAGTCATTTGTTACTTGGGAAAAAAGAATGCACAGCCACAGCGCCGAATACAAATATCATTCATTGATATATGGAGGGCGTATTTTCACGCCCAGGCGGATGAGGGATTTCCAATTTTCGTGGAGTTGCTTCCTGAGGGCAATGATTATGGCAAAGATCTATGTGGACAGCTCCGAGTCCACATGTACGGCACCTGACCGGCAGCAGAAGGGTGGCATACAGAGTATTCTGGCACAATGCAAGAATTTGGGTTCCATACAGGAGTGTTCTCAGCATGCGTTTTTCGACATGACGATCTATGCTTGGTGTCCTCAGTTCACGGGGACTACTTTACTACGGTGGGTCCAAAGTCGTCATTGGACAAGTTCGCTGCCTTTATGAGGACCAGATACGAGCTGAAGGAGGCAGCACGCCTTGGACCTGGTGAAGAAGACGACAAAGAGGCTCGAGTACTCAACAGAATCGTACGATGGACCTCCGAAGGCTTGGAGTACGAAGCCGATCCCAGGCAGGGGGAAAAGATCGTCGAAGAACTTGCCTTCAGGACTGCAAAGGAGTGGCGACGCCAGCAGTCCGCCATTCCATTGACGAGGTCAAGAAAGACCAGAAAGACCCACTATCGAGCATTCGCGGCAATGTCAAACTACTTGTCCGCTGACCGTCCGGACTGTCAGTTTTCGTCCAGAGAAGTGTGTCGCTTCATGGCTGAACCGACGACCATGGGCGTAGAAGCACTGGAGCGCATTGGTCGGTATCTGGTGAAGCGACCGAGGCTGGTATACAAGTATCCCGTCAACAGCATTGTATCGGCTTTCGATATATACGTGGACACCGACCATGCAGGATGCTTGAGGACCAGAAAGTCGACTAGCGGCGGCTGTGTCCTCGCCGGACGACACTTATTGAAGAGCTGGTCAAGCATTCAACCGACCATCACGCCATCCTCAGGAGAAGCCGAACTTCATGGCGTAGTTCGCGGAGGAGCAGTTGGATTGAGTTTTATGTCACTGCTGTCCGACTTGGGAGTCCACTTGCCGTTGAGGGTGTGGACTGATTCGACGGCGTCTCAAGGCATCCTGCGCACGTCGAGGAGTTGGAAAGGTCAGACGCCTTGACGTGCAGGAGCTTTGGGTGCAGCAAAAAATGCGTCGAGGCGATTTCTCGCTTTACAAAGTGGATGGAGAGATGAATCCAGCTGATATATTTACCAAGGCTTGTCTCACGTCGCGCAGGATTGAGGCGTTGCTCGATGTCATTGGATGCTGGTATATGGGGGGAAGATCCAGTATTGCACCCAAGCTACGCAAGAAAGATGAAAACAAGAAGGCTATAACTCTACATAAGGGTCCGCCCGTTATACACAAGGAAAGTTATGGGATGATTACGAAGACGAATATTAGAAGGTGCGCAGCAACGATGAAGTTGCGAGTATTTTCAGGAACGCAGGATTACTCCATATTCAACCTGGACAACACCGACCGGAAAGAGTCATATATGCGTATCCAGAACTACCCGAACCACCCGATGTAATGGCTGAAGAGGGCGGATCAATTGGATCAGCGCAAGATGGTCGTGCTCCATTGCCAACATGATTGGCTAGGAGTGATAATAAAGGCATCGGCAAATGTCAAAAGGGTACGCCCGTTAATGCCATGAGTCCGGGCTTCGTGCGGACAAGCTGACTAGTTTTTCTGCGTTTTATAGTTTCACTGAAGGGGTAAGTGCCCCTCTGGGTGCTCTTTCGTACTGGAGTCAGAGCCGGCGGTCGCCGTCGATGGTCAGCACGGAGCTGTTCGGAGCTTACGTCATTTGGCTACAGACCAGGTGTGTGGCCCTCGTGCTCGTACGACTTTAGTCGTGTGCTAGCGTGTCGTTCGTGTTATCGTTCCGCAGTTCCCTGAGTGCAGCGCGCTTGTGTTTTTGCATAGATAAGGTTAGAATACTTTTGGTTGGCTGCAACTCGAAGAGGGCAGCAGCCAAGGGGGGGTGCAAAGGATTGAACCTGCCTTGCATTCTGACCAACGTCCTATTCTGTCCATGTATCACTCACTGCGCATTGCTTCATGTGATTGCCTGTTGCGATGTAGCCGGTGTGGCTGCATCGCCCTTTTTGAATGAGAATCATTTCAATATATTGCTAATCAAAACCAAAGACAAGAGTATAAATTTCCGCTAGGCAAGTCTAGGCAAGTCCAGGCAAGTCTAGACAAGTCTGGGCAAGTCTAGGCAAGTCTAGGCAAGTCTAGGCAAGTCTAGGCAAGTCTGGGCAAGTGGGCCACGACAGCGAATCCCGATTTCCAGGCCAGTAGTTGTAGGTAAGACCAGGCAAGTTTAGGCAAGCAGGTCATGACGGCGAATGCTGATTGTCAGGCCAATAGAGGTAGGCAAGTCTAGGCAAGTGCAGGCAAGTAGGCCACGACAGGAAATCATGATTTTCAGGCCAGCAGGGGTGGGCAAGATTCGGCAAGTTTAGGCAAGTCTAGGTAAGTAGGCCACGACGGCGAATCCTGATTGTCATGCCAGTACAAGTAGGCAAGTCTAGCCAAGTCTAGGCAAGTGCTAGGCAAGTAGGCCACGATGGCGAATCTTAGTTTTCAGGCCAATAGGGGTAGGCAAGTCTAGGCAAGTCTAGGCGAGTCTATGCAAGTAGGCCATGACGGCGAATCCTGATGGTCAGGCCAGTAGGGGTAGGCAAGTCGTAGGCAAGTCTAGGCAAGCCTAGGCAAGTAGGCCACGATGGCAAATCCTGATTTTCAGGCCAGTAGGGGTAAACAAGTCTAGGCAAGTTGGGGCAAGTAGGCCACGACAGGAAATCGTGATTGTCAGGCCATTAATGGTAGGCAAATGTAGGCAAATGTAGGCAAGCAGGCCACGACGGCGAATCCTGAATGTCAGGCCAGTAGGGGTAGGCAAGCTTAGGCAAGTCTAGGCAAGTCTAGGCAAGTCTAGGCAAGTCAAGTAGGCCACGACGGCGAATCCTGAATGTCAGGCCAGTAGGGGTAGGCAAGCTTAGGCCAGTCTAGGCAAGTCTAGGCAAGTAGGCCACGACGGCGAATACTGATTGTCAGGCCAATAGGGGTAAGCAAGTTTAGGCAAGTCTAGGCAAGCAGGCCACGACGGCGAATTCTGCATGTCAGGCCAGTAGGGGTAGGCAAGCTTAGGCAAGTCTAGGCAAGTCTAGGCAAGTCTAGGCAAGTAGGCCACGTCGGCGAATACTGATTGTCAGGCCAATAGGGGTAAGCAAGCTTAGGCAAGTCTAGGCGAGTAGGCCACGGTGGCGAATGCTGATTGTGAGGCTAGTACGGGCAAGCAAGTCTATGCAAGTCTAGGCAAGTAGGCCACGATGGCAAATTTTGATTTTCAGTCAAATAGGGGTAAGCAAATCTAGGAAAGTCTAGGCAAGTCGATGCAAGCAGGCCACGATGGCGAATCCTGATTGTCAGAGGTGACGATTTGAAAAAATACCGTGGGTCGACAAGATGGATGGCCGACAACAACAGCACGATGAAGACGTCCATGAAGCAGACCGTAACGTCACCAATCCGAATCGACAATGTCGCCACCGCCTTCATCGATGGCGCGGTTGGCAAGAGAATCCCCGACCTGGTTGAATTCTCGGTACACATGGCGAATGTCCCACTCGACGCCGCGGGCTTCGAGAAGCATGCCCAAGTCCACGCACCCTCTGTGAACGTCAAGCAGGTCCTCACAACGACAAGCCCAAGGCCGCCGCCGAGCCAGCTGGCGGGAGAGCAGCATGGAATCCACTTCGAAGAGGACGCTCGGATCCAGCCGCTGCACGGCGCGCCGCATGCAGACCTTGAGTCCATGGTACTCAGCCACATTGTTGCTCGCATTGAAGCCGAGCCATCCCCGTGCAGTTGCCACAGGTCGCCCAGCACCATATCCTTCAAGCGTGGCCGGCCAAACCGCCGCGCCCCAGGAAGCCATACTGTCGCTGGTCTGCCCGTGGCCACGACTTGCCCCATCTGAGTAGTAAATGACACGATTCGGCGCTGCAGCTGGCTCACGAACTCGATCGGCGCGGCGCTCCTTGCGGCTTCGGCTCGGACAACACCGGACGAGCCACAGACATTCCAAACAATGCCAAACCAAAGCCACCAGCTGCGAGTAAGTGCCAAGAGAAACGCCTCGCTTCGTCATGGCACGGATGTTCCACACAGTGGCGAAGAAAGCGACAACCCCAGCGAGCGATGCCCCACCCATATCGGTCTGCAGCATCAGGGCGGCACGCCCATTCGCCAGCGGGCAAGCACCAGTGCGGGCACCGAGGTCGTCGTACACAGACATGACCGCAGCACAGCTCACGACGTGCGCGACGCTGTCATCGTCGGAGCCGCAAAAACAACACTGGCCATCAAGCACAGGGACGTGTGCGCGGGCAAGATGTGCAGCAGAGATCGGAGCATTCAGGTGCAACTTCAACAAAAACTAACGATGACTCTGTGGCATGCTGCGTGGCAAGTACCGCAACTGACGGCAAAGGAGCTCGCCATCAAACCCCTTTGCGTGGACCCGATCGGACAGATACCCCCTCCATGTTGGCAACTGCGCTGCAGCCATGCGCTTGGACAAGACGGCGTAGGCGCGGACCGGTCGACCTCGGCGTGCCTGCGCTTCTTGCAATGTCTGCGGGTACGCGGCGCCGACGCTGTGAAGGTAAAAGTCGAAAGCCGCCTTCCAACTGAGAGCAGGGCTCGCCAAAAAACAATGCCTGCGGCGCCATATGGAAAGAGCATGTGCTGTACCATGTTGGAGCTCAGGCCAGGCCTCGTGCGTCGAGAGAATGCTGGCGACATTGGTCAGGCGTAAGTCGCGAAGCCACACTTGCAAACCATACACGTCCCCAAGTGCGGTGAACATGCCCAACTTGCACCAACACGCTGGGGCCAAGAAAGCCAGCACACGACGTTCGACATCTTGCAAAGCTCGGCTTGGCATAAAGAACAAGCGGTTGAGATACGAGAACAGCGGGTAGAGGAACACGTTCACCACGAGAATGCGAACACTCAACGAAAAAGATGACCGCGCTGCAGCGAACAGTGCAATTCGCTCCATGAACTTCGCCATGGCATCAACATACTGGTCATCGATCCGGACGTGCACCCCAACGTATATGCCCAACACCCTCTCTCGGTACGACACGCGCATCTCGCCGCCCCAAACCGAAAAACAAAGTTCCCGCTCCAGCGACGATAAGATCCTCGCAGGTATGATGGCAGACTTCCCTCGGTTGATCCGCTGACCTGACGCACGCTCAAACTCCGCGACGAGGCTGGACACGAGCTGCAATGCCACGAAACCGTTGCATCCCATGGACCAATCGTCAACAAAGCAACAAAGCCCGATACACCTGACACCCCCGGCAACCGGCTGAGAGAGGCAAGCATTGGATCCACGCCAATGATGTACAACAGGCAGGACGCCGGACAACCTTGAGTGAGACCAGCCGCAAGTTCCAAGGAACCATACTCTTCCCCACCCAGGCAAAGAACAGGGGCGTTCGAAAGCAGCACGTGCACCAAGTTCAGGATTGCGTCGGGAGTGCCAGCTCGCCTGAGGCATCGCATCACCGATTCACGTCCCATACAATTGTAACCCTTGCTGCAATCCAGTGCCAACAGCAAATAAGGACAATCTCCAGCAGACGCGGCCTCGGCAGCAGCCCAGAAATTTCTGCCCAGCATGGATGTGTTCTTGACAATGTCCCGGCCGCGAATGAAAGCTTGCTGAGCCGCCGAGAGTCCACCAGAAAGTTTCGCGCACACTTCGTCGAGGACTCGAAAGAGCATTCGCGCCAATACCTTGCGGGCCTCGTTGCCAAGCTCCAGGTCCCGCAGCTTGTCGACGGCGTTCGCTCCTGGCACCTTCGGGATGACCATCCATTTCTTGAGCGCCAATGTCACGTAGGTGTCCTCGCTGGCTTGTCCTGTGACAAGCTCTGACCAAGCTTCGTGGAACACAATAGCCAGGTGGCGGGCAAAGCGTTTGAACACAACCGCGGGCACGTCGTCGGGGCCAGGCTGCCTGCCGTCGGGGCCATCGAGAATGATCGTCTCGATCTCGTGCAGCGGCAGGTTCTGCCGACATCCACTGAAGTCAGCTGACCATGCATCCAACAAAGGTTGTCCGGCAGAAGGGTCTCCACGCTCGCGTCCCTGCCTGTCGGTTGCAGTCGCTTTGATGATATTAGCCGTACGGTCGATGTCATCTGTGTAGCCCTGGAGGTCCTCGTCCCACAGCTCCGTCACCGTGTTTCGTTTACCCTGCTTCAAGCGTTTCGCGGATTGAATAAGGCTTTCAGACTGCACGTGGTTACGGAGGCCCGATGGAACATCCAGAGAACCAGCGTCGCCGCGAGCGGAGCTAGATTGCTCTGCAATGAAAGCGTCGGCCAATGTTCCGCAACGAGTCCGCAAAGAAGACATCGCATTCGGAGATGCGCAAAAATTGGACATGCCATGAACGTCAACAGTCAGCTCAATGATGCTGGCCAGCTCAGGGTCCGCCTGGCAAAGACGAGAGAGCCGCCGCTCGTCAATCGGCACTCGACGCAAAGATGCCACCGCCGCCAAAGCCAGTTCGAACTTGTGCGTGGTGGTGGTCGCTAACACGATTGTAGACTCGAGGAAATGTGTGGCAAGCGCATGCACACCAGCGACGAAAGACCGCAACCCAGACATGCCACGAGGCCGGTCGCTAAACCAATCGTCAAACCACTCATCAAGTTCGGTCACGAAAGAATTGCTCCTCATCAGCCACGCCGGCATGGCACGGCGCACGCTCAGGACAGCATTCTCATCGTTCTCGTCGCTCTTGCGCTTCCGTCTGCGCTTTCTGCGGCGCTCCGACTTCCACAGCAATCCCACCGGCCAATGATCCGATGCTCGTGGATAGGGCAAATCATCCACACGCCGCGGAACGCACCAGCAGCCTCCCTCATCGAGCACACCGTGGTTGGTGCCCACCACGTCCAGCACCTGATACGTCCACGACGGTCTCCCTGCCCTGTCCTTGACCACACGGCCCCATGTGAACTCTGGCTGCGGCATCTCGTACGCTGACCCCATGGACTCGAGCCAAGCCGCCCAAGAAGAGTTCATGCGCTCGGATGGACGCCGAGCCGTATCAGCGCCGCTCTGCCGCTCCACATCGTTGGCGACGAAATTCCGGTCGCCGGCAAAAGCTACCCAATCGCCTTGGCGCACGTTGTCCCGCACCCACCTTGTGGCCTGGTGGAGCTGTGTGCAGCGCGCTGCTTCAGAAAAAGCATCCAAGCGGAAGAAGAAAACGAAGTAACGGCCGCCGTTGTGCTCCCAAAACATCACAGTCATGGCTCGTGCAACGACAACCTCCAATTTCGGCTGAAACAATGACGCCCAGTCCGCCTGCACCAGGACCGCGAAACCCTCAGCATAGTAACGCTCGGTGCCATCAATGTGCCTCCCGAAAAACAACTCAGCCTTGCAGCCCTCGACATGCGTCTCCAGCAGTGCAACCATGGTAAATCTGTCACACAGACACTTGGTATTGTTGACCTTGCGCACCCACTGGTCACGCCGTTCCGAACTCGCACTTAGTGATAAAAACCGAATATTGTAGGCAGCAATCGAAGGAACGGGAGCGGGCGGCAAATTTACCGCATCCCGCGCCATCACTACGAGCTGGATGCAGGCGGGGGGCCACCCCCAATGTACATGTTCTCCACGCCCTCAACCTCACCAGTACCATCATATTGCTGCGTCGAATGTTGGAATTTTGCTGCAGACTGCCGCCGGGCCCATTCAGCTCGACCTTCCACTGAATCACCACACAGCAGACCTGCGCGCTCCAGCTCGCCGCACTTCCGCGCCTTGTTCAGGCTGTACAGCAGCTCGCCGGCATCACTAGTGGCACCATCCTCGTTAAGAAGCAGCGCCCTGTTGTCCTCCATGTCCCACTTCTCCTTCAATCTCGTAGCCTCAGTCTCCGCATTGGCGCCGAACCGATTGACGCCAAACCATTTCGTCCACTGACGCGGCTTGCGTCGCGGCTGATCAACCAGCCAGCCCTCAGCCCCGTCGCGCTCCGTACGCTTCAGCTTCGCATTAGGCAAACCGACCCGCGCAACTGTCCAGTGTTCACCCAAAGCTTGGACGATCCGGAGTGTCTCCTCATCGCCTGCAGCCACGCCATCCACGAACCGCGGGGCTCGCACGATGTCCCCTGGACAGAGCTCCAATGCAGACGCGGAAGTCTTGTCTAGAGGCGAATCGTCATCCTCGGCCTCGTCGCCCTCAGCCATACCGCCGACCTCATGCTCGGTATTCACAAGTCCCTCGGCAACTCCACCGGACACGTGGCCAGCAACCTTTGTCTTGGTCAGCCGCGGCGGAGTCGAAGAAGGAATGTGAGATCGCTTCCCAGATGGACTTGTCCGTGGACTCCGTGGCTGCACCTTGCGTGATGCAGCTCGACTATACGAATCATGCACCTTTGTGAACACGACTTTCAGGGGCTCACCATTCCACACAAAACGTCGAGGTATAGCAATCAGGCGCTCCAAATCGGCCCTGGACACATTGACCTTGACGGTCCTGGATACATTGCCAGGAGGATCTGAAACTTCTTGCGCGGACACACAGCTGTGAAGATTGACATTGATGGCTCGAAGCAATGCTCCACATGCAAGCGCCCCAAATCGCGGGTCTGCGTTGCACACCTCTGCATATGCCCCAATGTCGATGATCCCGGTGGCCACACTCATGCGACCTTCCCACGTGCGATGCCAACTGCGATAGGCAATGTCGTCTGTGATGAGGCCAGCAATGCGCCACTCCGTCACCTGCGCAATGACACCATCGTGATCGACACTGGCATCACTCGTGTCAAACAACGCCCAGCGAGGTGACTCGCAGATCACGTGGCCTGCTGCCCAATGTGACTTGGCGAGCAGCTCCGAGAGTTCATCCCATTGAGACTTGGACTGGTAGAGCAGAATACCCGAAGTCGCACGAATGCCGACACGAGCCCAGATGTTGCCGTTTTTGGTCACATCCGCAAGCGATCCATCCGGCACATCCAGAGTGGCACGGACGCGACCACGGTCTCCAACTCGGCGTTGAGAGATGTGGCGAACTCCTAGTAACTGACGTATGCGCCGCGCGTCCTCAGCCGATGTCTCGATGACAACCTCAGTGCGGTCCACGTCGGCTAGCGGCCAGAGTTCACCCAGGTCCTCTACGCGCTCACCCTCCACCGCCTTATCGATATCGAGCTTGTGAAAAGTGAAGCCCCCAGCCACCGGTGCAGCTCCGAAGTCGAGTCGGACAAGCACACAATTCGACATGCATCGCCCCTGCCACTCCCAGGAATCCCCAGCATCCACAAGCCTGAAAACAGTCACAGCATGCAAATATTTGATGGACGCCATGCTCGACAGGCAGCATAGAGGCAGATAGGCTGCATTCTGCTCATATGCCCACAGGCCGCGGTCCGTGCGGACGAACTCCAAGGCCCGAAAGGGGAGGCCCGCTCGGCGAAGGCGATCGAAACAACGACCCTTAGTACCCATGACGCAGCAACTATCTGCTCCGGACAATCGAATCGTTGCCACCGCTTCGTCACAATCGGTAATGACATCGACCCCCAAAGCGTCTTCCGGCTTCATCCTCACAAAGAAACGATGATCAGGTATAAGCAAGAAGAGGAAACGCCATGGCTGGAGAGTGAGAGAAAGAGAGAGACAGAGAGAGGAATAGGCTGAGGTGCCTAAGGCAAATTACATGTGGAAAAACGCATGCTGAGGACACTCCTGTATGGAACCCAAATTCTTGCATTGTGCCAGAATACTCTGTATGCCACCCTTCCGCTGCCAGTCGGTTGCCGTACATGTGGACTCGGAGCTGTCCACATAGATCTTTGCCATAATCATTGTCCTCAGGAAGCAACTCCACGAAAATTGGAAATCCCTCATCCACCTGGGCGTGAAAATACGCCCTCCATATATCAATGAATGATATGTGTATTCGGCGCTCTGGCCCTGCATTCAGCCATGCTGGAATCCATAAAGCGGAAGTCGCTGCCATCATCAATGGAGACCTCAGGGCCTCGAGGGGTGGCGTAGGAGCGAAGATGCTATCATCGCCTTTTCTTCTGAAGTCCTTGGCGACAAGTCTGCTGCGATAATTTGGATCTTCATCGTCGCCTTTATTCACATCCACCCGCCGAACTCCGATCGGTGGGCGGTCTGTCTTTGCGATAGCTTTGCTCCTGGACGTCTTGGTGTAGACACCCTTGTGGTCGAAGCAAATACTCCATCTCGAGCTGTCTGGCTTTCCTGACAAGCCTCTCATCAAGTATCTGACCAATGAGATCATCAACATATTTAGCTCCTCTTGACTTCTGCACAATCATGATGAACTTGCATATCTCGATCTCCTGATCCCCCTCTGTTGTATCAGAGGCAACGACGTAGGCCCCGGAGGGCGCCGTTCTGCCCCCATCATAGCCAGAATGATCTGCATGAGTGGGAGGCAAAAGCAGATTTGCCTCGGAGCACCATCGTCCCTTGCTCTTGAGGTCCTCCACAAATCCCTCCAGCACGGCTCGACATAGCCTGAAGGGATATATAGCAGCATTGGTCGCCACCTTCCCATAGCAAGGTGTGTGTGTGTGTTTCTTGCCGTGGTTTTCTCCACTACACCATCCTTGCACTCCACCGCACCTTCTGCTGAGCGCCTGTTCGGGAGCCATCGAATTGGCTTCTTTACAGGATTGCCGTCATGATCCAGTTGACCATATTGGCACTGGTCCATGTCGACGTAGTCGACACCAGGCCTGTTCGCAACTCTTCCGATGCACTCTTCATCCCACGAACTTGCTTCTAGTGGGTGTCCGTGCAGGAATAAATGGCCGGACCGATCCTGTACCTCGTATACTCTGCAGATGAACTCCAAATGCCTCCTCGACGAATCTTTGGCAGTGTCATATTTCTCCGGGCATGAGCTCTTCGCCCGGTTGATCCGCTGCCATGGCGAAAAATCCTTGCACATTGGACCCCCCATTAACAGGTCTGGCTCAGTTTCACAAACAAGCCTCTCGGCTTTTCTTTTCTGTTCAAGCTTGTCGAAGTCCCATGGCTCGCCATTCTCATCTTTAGTCGTGATGTCAAGTGCGAATCCAGGAGTGATGTTGAGCTTCTTCAGCACTCTTGCAGCGCGTGTCATTCTTGGGGGGCTGCATATCTCCGACACCACGGCGCGGAGCTCCTCGGACGACGCCTCCAAGTCCTGGTTGATGTTTGCACCCAACACCTCGGCATACTCGAACATGCTCGATATCTCGTTCACAAGCGTATTGACATTATCGCCCCGGAGTTACGATACAACGGCCGGAGCCTTATTGGAAAAAAAAAACAATCGTGCTGCATCATTATTTGACATCCATGCACTCCTCTTGTCCGCCGAGGCCTCATGCTCAGCTGCGGAGAAAGCGAGCAGTCTGCTGACAGGAGTATCAATATCCATCAACAGGCGTCCATGGCTGCAGGGCTGTCCGGCGCCATTTCCTCATCTTTTCCTTCATCTCTGTCGAAGCCAACACCACAGTTGGCATCAGGATCATCATCAGGATGTTCAAGTGGAGGCAGGTCTTCTTCCTCGTCAGAACGTCGTGGAGTTCGTACTCCGGTTACAGTCTGACCATCCATAAACGGTTGAGACCCGTGATCCTCACCAACATGAGGGCGAACTTTGCTAACGTCGACGCTCTTGTCCTTTTCTTCAGGGCTCAGCTGCCTGCCGAGTCGTTCGTCGACGCGTCTGAGACGTTCTCGTCCTTCTGCTGTCTGGCTGAAGATCGTCTTGGACCTTTCTCGACACGCCTTCGAGTGTGCGTAACCGTATCTCCTTGCGTCTCCGTGTTCTGTGATGTAATCACATCGTGGACACCCCAATTCTGTAGGGCCGTGCTCTTCCACGTCCTTGACCGTGATCGTGAGGTCTGGAATATACGCTTGACGCGTTTTGGGCACCTCATCTTCAGGTGCAGGACGTGACACGAACCCTCTGTTGGGCTCTCTCCATCCTGTGGGGGCTGCAATTGCTCTGCACAGAAAGTCTTGAGGTCGTTGATTGACCTCCTGCAGAGCGTCAGCGTTCCATCGGGCTGATTCGCTCTTCCTTTGCACACTCCTGGCTCTGACAATCTTCTTGGCACTCGTACTCCATAACACGAACTCGTTTGAGTCCCTTGAGTACCCCAGAAAGATACCATCGTGCCAGTTGCTGCCCAACTTCCCATCTAGTGAAAACTCCGGTGCCTTCTTTGGCACTTTGTATAGACACAATTCTCCAAAGCCCAGGAGTCTTGTGTTGAAGTTGACTCCGCGGAGCCTCTTGTAGGCCGTTATGCCATCACTCTGACATAGTCGCGTTGTCAATAGCCAGGCAGCGTGCTCAATGAGCGAATAGAACACGCAGTGCGTAACAGGAATCTTCCTTTTAATCCTGTTCTCAATACAAGCCCTCAGGGTTCGAATTTGTCCGGCCACACTTCTGCATGCAGCCTCAGTGGTTGCATTGGATGACGAGTCATAGGCTGCAGAGTGACCTCCTTGTGTGTTGTCGACATTCTCTATGCGCAGCGCCTTGAAAGTGTTTCTGAATAAGGCCAGAATGGCTGCTTCATTGTCGCTCTTGAGAATGAGCTTGTTGTGTCCAAGCCATAAGACATCTCGCTTAAGGCGTTCGACCGCATAGAGCTTCGGGTCTATCCCCTTCTGAGGGACACCATGTGCAAAGATGCACTTTGTCATCTTGCATTTGGCCACCAGAATCTTCACTGTCTCATCCTCACGGTCTCCTGATACCTCGCTGCCCAGGAAGTAATCGAAGCCGAAAACCGGCACCCCTGACTCCTCATTGCTTTTGCGGTGTTGTATGCCGGTGCCTCGGCCTTTGACACAGAATGGGCACCACGACCTGTACGGTACATGGTCGATGCGGTGCTCCTCCCATTCATCATGTGTCGGCTCACCAGGATCCCGCAGTGCCTTTCTTGGGGGCGACTCCTCTTTTTCTATGTCGATGCACTCCTCGACCTCCCAAAACTTCTCATTTCCATCCTCATCCATTGTTCTTTCAATGATTTCGAAATCCTCCTCGTTGAAGATCTCATCATCGGTCATCCTTTCAGGTGAGGATACCGCCTCTGGGGCTTCGTCACCAAAGAGATCTCCAAGCTCATCCTCCTGTTCTTCCAGTAGCTCACGAGCTTCTTCATCCGATATCCTTCGGTGTGTAGCACCGTCCTGTGTCGTTCCTGTTGCCAGAATATCCGAATCTCGAATCCGTGCATGCGTCAGTATATCAACATAGGAGTTGATCATCCTCGATGCAAATGGTCTGGGCTGAGACTGTACTTGACTCGGATCAAATCCCGGAGGATACTGACTCTGATTAAATCCCGGAGGATATTGTAGTGAGTCTGTTCCTGTTTGGGTTCACCATTCTTCTCAGCCTCAGGCTTCTGAATTGGGCTCTAATCATCATTCGAAGATCTCCTCGACCTTCTCCTCCGTGGATCGATAGCTCCGTCGAGACTCCCTGCGAACGTGACCTTCTTCGCCATGGAGTCCTTCTGCTTCGAATTCCCCTTCTCTTCATTCTTGGGCACCGTGCCAGATGCCACCGTGCCAGTTCCCCCTCTGTCCGAACTTAAGGAACTGGCACAAAATGCTGTAGTTGGTCTTACCACTGTCATAGAAGTGGACACCGTGCCAGGTGTCACCGTTGTCGGTCTTACAGCGCTTGGCAGTGCTATATTGCCTGTGATGGCATTATCAGGCTGCAGAATACTGACTGTACTCACGTTGGCCTCTGAAAAGTTGTAGCGCCCTTCTTGAGTGCTGAGGCACCCGCAGCTTTAAGTGCCGGAGCACATATGGGCCGTTCCTTGCGAATTGTGTCCTCTTTGAAGTTGGGATTCCTGAGTTGGAAGGTTCCAACGTAGAGTCCATGTTTTCGTTCAAATTTGCCCACCTTCTTGCCGGTGGAGGCCTGCTTGATATCCGCGTGGTCGCGCTCAAAAGTGACTGAGTAGCCAGCGTCGCACAGCTTTCCGACGCTCCATAGCGGTTGGCTGATTTGGGAGACCTGAAATATCCACTTGATCTTGGCCCCTCCAGCCTTGAGGTCAAGCTCGACCTCACCCCGGTTGGGGATCCGCTCTCCGTTCGCGGCTACGAAGGCAGCTCCAAGCCTGCTTCCGATGCTCTCGCGGACATGATAGCCAGGCGTTTCCGCATTGTCGACTACATAATCCGCGGCTCCAGAGTCGAGGACCACATGGATATCAGAATATTCTGGAGCGGAGACGACATTGATTTCGGGACTGATCGACTCAAGTAGGCTGATGCCCGAGTCTGCATCATCAGTGTCGTTTCTGCCAAGAGCCTGGTACTTGTTGATCAGATGTATATCTCCATGAATGGACTCATCCGCTGTATTCTGGGGAGTCCTCGACAGCAATCCATCATGCTGGAGGTGCACCCCTGGACCATTAGGGCAGCATGTACACTTCCTTTTGTCACTGTGCTGGGCCCCGTAAGGCATCATGCGTGTTTTGGGCCGCAGCACTTTGTTGTCGTCGTGACACGGTGACGAACTCATCGGGCTCGTGATGTGTGTGAGGCTGATGGGCATGTTGCTGTTGATCATCTGAATAACGGGAAATTCCCTTTATGTGATCCTGAATCTCACAGCTTGCTGGTGCCGTGTTTATGTCCAAGCATGTCTGTTGCAACATGTCATATGTGCTGTCGAGAGCCATCATCATCGTGTGGATTGGCTCTCCATCTTCGACAGCATTGGCACCCTTGCCCAGGTTTCAGGCAGCGAAGGCAAGGCCTTTCATTCAGGAACCAGTGCCTTTTTGCACTGGCTGATGGTATGCTCTTTGCTGCCACAGTTGATGCATACCTTGCCCTTGCCTTTGCCCTTGAACCCCTTGCCTTTACCTTTGCCCTTGGCGAGGGCGAGAGCAGCTTCGTCTTGTTGTTCTCCTCCTTCAGCACCGTACTGATCTCCCCAATATTGCCCGGAGGCTTCAGGTAAGACATGTACCGGCTGAGAGCCGCCAGGCAACTTCATGTTGGCCCACTGGACTGTGAGATCTATTTGCCTACGAAGCTAGGCGCGCATTCGTCGGTAGGCATTGTCCTGGTGCTCAATGCTCGTCCCCAACATCTTCTCTTGCATGACAAGCATGCGAAAGAGCATATCCTGACGGAAACTTGCTGGCAGAATATTGAGCACGGCCGATCTCATCTCGTCAAAAGTAGGTCGTCTGCCGCCAGCCTCCAAGTAGTCAAGCAGCAGACCATCCCACTTCTCGAGGGCCATCTTGACGTCGCTCATCTTGGCCACAGTGGCAGGTTGCTGTACCTGTGGCATGAGCTCGTGACGTCGAATCTCGCTCCTCGATCTCACAGAGGACGCCGCTCAGCGCCACACTTCAAAGCCTTCCAGAGACTTCGAATTGTTTATCCAAATTCGAGCGGTGCCCTGTAGATTAACTGTGAGAAAGCTCCAGAGCTCGGAGTATAAGTGGCGTACCACGTTTGGATGAATACCACTGTAGTGGACAACGTCATCGACAGCAGCTGCCTGGTCTTCGCGCTCTTCGATGTAGTCCAGGATCTGCTCGATGACCGGAGCCTTGGATATCAGGTACGGCCTGACATTGAGCCGCCATGCAGCTCCTCTGTGTTCGCCATCAAAAGTGTTTTCCTTGGCCGTGGCAATTTTGTCGGAGAAGATGCCCTTCTTTTCAGACACTGCCTCCAAGTCATTATGGCGAGATCGCCTGTCAAAGACACCGTTGTTATCGCCGTTGCCAAAGACGCTCTGATAAGCTCCTCCAGGTCCTTGCGGAGATCTGTCACGAGCGTCCTGCCAAGGATCAAAGTCGCCCTTGCCCTTCCAAGATCGGTTGGGCGCGTCGATGCCAAAAGCCTGTGGCATCGCCCCCATGCCTGGAGGGTGACTCTGCATCCCTGGTCCGGTCGTATAACGGGATGATCCCATATTGGCGCCGTCGTGCTGAACTCCGAACGTATCTGGTCCTCCACGCTGAAGTGTGGCTGCGATCCGCGTGACTTCAGCGTCCAGCTGCTGATGGCTATGTTGCCACTGCGCATATTGAGTAGCCAGCTCAGAAAGCTGTTGAGCTGTAAGCTCCAGATCTTTGCGCATACCGCCAATAGAGGCATCATGACCCTGTATGGTACCAGACACTGTCTGCATGATACCCTTGCCGATCTCATTGTCCTGCAGGGCCCTTGAGATGGCCTCTTTCACCTTGGAGTCGAAGCCGTCAAGCTGCAGAATCTTGACTTTGACCTCCTCGGTGATCTTGTCGAACGCTTCTCCAGTGCGCCGTTCGACATTGATGACCTTGTTGCGGGTGTGCTCGACTTCTCGAGCCGCCGCAGTCATCCTTTGGTCAAGGTCCTTCAAGGTATCTTTGATAGGACCTATGTCGGTGTTGTATACAGCGTCACACCGCTGTGCAAGGTCATCGATCTTGAAGTTGACGAGCTTGATATCGTTGCCGTTGGTGATGATGCTCTGGCGCTGCTCGCTCACCGCCTGCTTGGCACTGTAGAATTACCCCAGCGTGACCCTAACTAGCATTAATGCAATGATAATATCGCATGATATCACAACATATCACATCACATAATACCACATCACATCACATCGTATCGCATGACATCGTATCATATCGTAAAGGTCCGTATCATATTGTGTCGTATCGTATCGTATCGTATCGTATCGTATCACATCGTATCGCATTGCAATTCAAGACAAAAAAACATTGTAATTTATAGCATTTCTGAGCTGGTGACAAAGAA
>Ga0099797_100933_pt1 | contig 16964 bp, 10 predicted proteins | sample Uncmet_Sort48C_1_FD_89871 | JGI IMG/M metagenome (GOLD analysis project Ga0099797, IMG submission 89871) | Marine eukaryotic communities from CALCOFI LINE 67, Pacific Ocean - C012_Sort48C_1 | ecosystem: Environmental > Aquatic > Marine > Oceanic | place: Pacific Ocean: Monterey Bay | collected...
TTATGATGACGTTATACGTTATACATGTACTCCCGTGTCGTTAGTTGTACTTACTTGTATTCTAAAATATCTATCTAAACCATCTGTTCACTCCGGCGGTGTGTGCCTCAATTCATCTGTCATTTGGATTAATGGTTCCTTCAAATTTTGCTCCCTGATCGTGAACTCTTGCTCTTGGTCAGTTACCGTAAAGCCCATCATGCTCGATTTTCTTCGTCGACGAAACGTGTCCACGTCGGCAGCCAACGGGCCCAGAGCTTCCGTCAAGCCTTTCATTTTGGCATACTTATCGACCACAACACATCCAAGCGTGTCGCCCAACACATTGCAAGCGGTCGCCGGTCGGTCGCCGAGCCAATCGAGCGCCACACAAATGGCCAAAACAGCAGAATTTTCCAAGTTATCAACACCAACAGCATTGAGAATTGCAGAAAAGAACACGACCGCCCCGGAATTCGGAATAGGGGACGCTCCACACGACATCAATGTTGACATCACCGCTACGATAAGCAAATCCCCGAATCCCACTGGGTAACCTCGGGAGCACATAATGAACACCGACACGATGCAATAGTAAATACCTGTACCGTCCATATTGATAGTTGCGCCAAGGCTGCATACAAAGTTGGCAATCGGTTTATGAACGCGATTATCTTCAATGGCACACTTAATGGTTACGGGCAACGTCGCCGCGCTCGATGCGGTCGAGAGGGCCACAATGGATGCCTTGCTCCCGTTCTTGATCCTGGGGTAAGCGAGGCTGCCCGTGAAGAGGAAGAAGAGCAGCGGAAGCACCAAAATGATATGAAGAAGCTGGCCAACCCAAATGCTACCGTACAATATGACGACTTGGCCAGCCACTTGGGACAAGTCGACCGTCGCAGCGACCCCAATCATCATTGAGCAAATAGCGTATGGGGTGAAGTTCACTAATTTTGCAATGGCCACATAGCACACGTCATTCATTTCTTTCATAACCCCATACAAGTGATAAATTCTTTTGGTCCGCCCCTTGTGCCCAATCCTGTTCTTTTCATCAGCATCTCCCTCTGCATTAGCACATTCTTCTGTAGTTGCCGGTGCATCCATAAGCATCCCCATGATTATAGACACTACAATGATGCCGATAAAATCGTTGGTCGCCATCGCTTCTGTGAAATTCTTCGGTATCAAATCAAAGAGGATTTTCCGGGGTTGTAATGCTGGGGAGGGCAAGTGAGTTGTGCCGTTGATGATTACTGCGCCGATCGAACCTTTGAAATTCTCAGTTTGTTTTATAAATCCGACAATGCCTACCGCGGCTACGAGCACGCCCATAGTGCAGGCTAAGATGGTCGTCGTTCCGTCCCTCAAAAATGCCATTTTTCCCAAGCTCCCACTACCTTGAAGTTGCTTCATCTCAGCCACGGACGAGCTCATGTTAGTGACCATGAAGGGGACGACGACCATGCTGAGGCATTTGATCCACAACTGGCCCAGCAAGTCTAAATACTGCCTTAGAATGTCGATGCTGGACGCATTATTTTCGTTCGTCCAGCTTTTAAGGCACACGCCGATCAGGATTCCCAGGCCCGCGCAGATCAAAATAAATAGTGAGGTGGGGACTTGTTGGAGTCGTCGCCGGGCACAGTCATGGCACGACATTGTAACGGCCACAAAACGCACTACTAGCTTCCAACGTGAAGTCGGTGCGGATACTCCTCGACCTGCGATGGAAGAATCCTGCACGCGAGGAAACACGGACGAAGTACCAGCTCGGTACACACTACCCCCGCTCCCTCGAGTGTATCGAGACTTGTAAAGAGACTTGTGAAGAGTAAATTTTGAGTATTCTCAAGCTTGAGTACTTGAGTACAACGGTGTGCAATATTGAGTTTGTACACCCGGAATTATCTACCTTAAATATGATAATAGTGTGTCAATGTACCTGATATGTGCTATACATTGTGCTGTGTCTATATATAACTCTCTATATATAGACACAGCGTGAGAAATGAGGGTGACGAATTAAGTACTCACCACCAAAAATGCCAAAATTGGAATAATTTCGGCGGTGAGTCATTTCATGATCATTGAAAAGCTACAAAAGGTTCTTTTCCCCCCATTTTGTGTCAGTTACATAATGAGCCTGCCCATCGATAGTTGCACAAAGTTGGGCATGATCCAGGAAGCCGTCATCGAAGCCGTCATCAAAGCACGAGGCCGCTGGGCAGGGGCTGGTGAAGCTCAGAGACTTGGGCTTTGTTCCCGTTCGAATAACCTCTCTGTAACCAAGCATTCAAAGTCTCACGAAATGAAGAAATCTCATCGATTACTGAAGATCAGGATCGGTACGTGGTCTTGACCCCCGGGCAAGTCGCGCTGGGTGGACTGTGCTACCAAGCCAGCGTTGTCATGCCAATACGTGCTGCAGCGCCAACGAAATGTTCAATTGCGAGTACTGCGGTCAAATTGAAGTATGAGTCGAGGAGGCGCATATTTCTCTGTCTGAACGAGAAAAACGTACTTCCCCATCGCGGTCGAGAGACCTTCCAGCTCTGCCATAAAATCCCAGGCTTTGTCATCTAAACTCAGATCTGATGGGAAGTCATGCTCTGATTCTGAGCTCTGGATGACTTTCACAGCTCAGTCAGAACCCGCCGGGCAAAAGGATAGTAAGGGATCGAGTGGATAAGGAACAAGGAAAAAGATCACAACTTGGTTATCACTCGCATGACAGAAAAAACGATGCTTCGAAAATTGGAGCAGGCTATGGAAAATGGGTGGGCGTTCATGATTGAAAATCTAAGCGAAAGTATTGACGCTGTGCTAAATCCAGTTATTTCCCGTGCAACAATCAAAAAGGGGCGAAAGCTTTACATCAAACTGGGTGATACTGAGATTGAGTTTCACCCGAAATTTAAACTGTATTTGCACACGAAGCTCAGTAATCCACATTATCCTCCAGAAATACAAGCAGAGGCGGCCATGGTTAATTTTTCGGTCACAATGGATGGCCTCGAGGACCAACTGCTGACTCTGATTGTTAAGGAAGAACGTCCAGACTTAGCGTCTGAGCGGCTTCGGTTGATCGAAATGCAAAATGGTTTCAAGATTAAAATGAAGGAACTCGAGGACGAAATCTTGTACAAGCTGGCGACTGCCGAAGGCGATATAACTGCTGATGTAGAATTGATCGAAGGTCTCGAAAACACTAAATTAATAGCACTTGACATTGAACAGAAATCTGCCCAAGGGATCATCACTGCAAAGTTGATCAACGATATCAGCGAAAAGTACCGAACTGTGGCTGCTCGTGGTTCGTTGCTATTTTTTCTCATGAATAACCTCTTTAAAGTGCACACCTACTACGCATTTTCACTCGAGGCGTTTGTCATTGTCTTCTTGCGGGGTATCCATAAAACTGGCGATGCGGAGGCCTTGCTGATGAGTCTAGTTCAAATGCCAGGTGAAGAGGCGCCAGACAAAGACGAAGGGGATGAAGAGGATGCTTCACAGCCACCGGAGGAAGAGATCAATGCCGCAATTGCAAATAGGTGCCTTGACTTAATTTCATCTATCACTTCAAATGTTTGGCAATATTTACGCCGTGGTCTGTTTGAACCAGACAAACTGACCATTGCGACACAGCTCTGTTTCAAGATATTAATGAAAGACGGGAAGCTCCCTAAAGCGGAAGTTGATTATCTCATGTTTAACAATACGATACCGTCTGAGAAACCAGGGACGCTTTGGTGGTGCCCCGATGCAATTTGGCCGCGCGTTAAGTTTGTGGACAAGTTTTTTGGTGATCTGTGCACGAAAATGGAAGACGACAGCGATGGCTGGAGAAAGTGGTACGACGATGAACGGCCAGAACTTAAGGCAATGCCTGGAGATTTTTCGAAGATTGCTGAATTTAAACGCATTCTGATCCTGCGCGCACTACGCCCTGACCGTTTGTTGGGTGCGCTCTCTACGTACGTGGGGAACGAACTGGGGGAAGAATTTGTCATGCAACCACCTTATGATATGAAAGCAACGTACGAGGAGACGTCACCAAAAATCCCGATCTTCTTCGTATTGTTCCCAGGCGTCGACCCAACGGTATGGGTTGAATCGCTGGGACGGACCATGGACATCACCGAACAGAACGGTAAGTTCGTAAACGTTTCTATGGGGGAAGGTCAAGAAAAGCCAGCGGCTGCCACAGTGGCCAAGTTATCGTCGACCGGGGGCTGGGTCATGCTTCAAAATATTCATCTGATGGTTCACTGGCTGCCTACGCTAGAGCGCCAACTGGAAGAAGTAGCTGCGCATGCGCACGAAACATTTCGATGCTTTTTGTCCGCAGAGCCACCCGCATTTTCGTATCAGAAAATTATCCCAGAATCCTTGCTTCAAATTTCTATTAAAGTGGCAAATGACGCGCCAGCTGACATTAAATCGAATTTAGTCCGTGCATGGTCAGAGTTTCCCGAAGAATGGGTGAACGAGTGCCCACAAGTCTCCAATCTTCGCCCGTGCTTGTTTACGTTGTGCTTCTACCACGCTGTCATTCAAGGGCGCCGTAGGTTTGGGCAGCAAGGGTGGAGTATTAAGTACAGTTTCAACACGGGCGACTTAAAAACATGCGGGGATGTTCTGAAGGCTTGGATTGGCCGAGCTTCTGAAGTTCCATGGACAGACATTCGGTACATTTTGTCGGGTATCATGTACGGCGGTCACATTACAGATTACTGGGATCGCCGTTGCAACACTACCTACCTGGACGTCTTGCTCCAAAAAGACATTTTCACAGGGTTCGAGCTTGGCCACGAGTTTTTTGCCCCAAGTCCGAAGCTGGAGTATACAGAGATGACAGAGCATATCTTGAAAACCCTTCCAAGAGATTCTCCCCCGTTGTATCGAATGCACCCGAATGCTGAGATTGGTTACTTATCGACGACTAGCGATCTCCTCTTCACTGTGATTATGCAAGTCGAAGTTGGAGGTGGGGGTGGTGGGTCGGGCGGGGGCGGTAACACTGGTGAGCTTAAGAATACCATCACCAGGCTGACCGAGAATCTGCCGGAGCGGTTCAATGAAGTAGATATCAAGCTCCGGGCGCAAGATTTGCTTGATGGCCCCGAGGCTCCTTTCGTGCTGGTGTGCATGCAAGAAGTTAAACGCATGAACTACTTGACCCTTCTGATGCTAGACTCCATGGAACAATTGCGAAAAGGTTTGAATGGTGAACTGAACATGACTAAACAAATGGAGGACTTATCAGCAGCATTGACAATCAACCAGGTTCCAGGGCGGAACATTTTCTCCTCGATGTCTTGGGAAGCATTCGCTTGGCCTTCAAAACGCACGTTACGGGGCTGGTACAAAGATATCATCATTCGCATCAAGCAGCTGGCCGGGTGGCAAGAAGACTTGCAGCGACCGAAGGCTGTGTGGATATCAGGCTTGTTCAATCCGATGGCTTTTGTGACGGCTGTCATGCAGGCCACTGGCCGTGTCCGTGGCCTTGCACTTGATACAATGACGTGTGAGACGCATCCAACGATCATGGTAGATACGTCCAACTGCCTGGCTCACCCAGAAGATGGCGCATATATCTACGGGCTGTTTATTGAGGGGGCGCGATGGGGAGCATGTTCCGCACTCGTCAATGAAGACGACGAAGACGAGGAAGAAGAGGAAGATGATTTATATGACGTATCGGGGGTGAAGTGTGGTGGCCATTTGTGCGATAGCAAGTTGAAAGAGCTCCTTCCACCAATGCCAGTGATTTACTTGAAAGCGGTTCCGACTCAAGCGAATTGGATGGCCACTGAGGTGGGATACATACGCCTAAATCCGTATATCTACGAATGCCCAATTTACAGCACGACATTCCGTGGCAACACATACATTGCAATGGCAACATTGAAATGTGTCGATGTACAAGAAAAGTGGGTTTTGGCGGCAGCTGCGTTGATCATGCAGGAGGACGAGTAAATTAAAAAATGCACTCACAACACTTTTGCGTTTCTTAAAATTACTTTGATGAAATATCATATATATGATTCTTAACTTATCTTATCGATATATAACTACTTTTTTATATAAAAAATATATAAATTAACCTTATATTCATCAATCAAATATAACGTATGATATAGGATATAACTTAATATTTTTATACTGGTGTCGTCGGACTACAACATGATCACGTTGATGCGCACAACGCACATGTGCCGTGCACTCACGCCAGCGAAAATTTTACAGAGCGGACCAGATCTTGTACGATGCGTTTCACGTCCTTTGGGTTATTCCTAAACTGACAGTTGTTAGCGCACGAATCCCACATGGGCTTTCCTGACTCTAAACTTCCTGTGGAATCGGCACATGAGCACAACGGTGGGACTTCCATGTTCCGTTCTTTCAATTGAAACAACAGCCGCTGTCGCAAGGCAGTTATGTAGCGGGTGGCGCTGTCACGTTGACGCTTGGCTTGCAGCACTTGTGATTTTCGCGTAGTGTCCGCGGATTCAGCCTGTGATTTTTCGAGCTCCTTGGTCTGGCTGCGTTCCACTTCAACGATGGCCCGCTGCTTCACCATATTTTCTTCGTGCGCGATGCGTTGCGACTCGATCTCCACTTCCTTCCTCTTCCGAGCTTCTTTTGCTTTCTTATGCTCCATGCTTCGTCGCGCTGCCAGCCGCTGGGCCTGCATTTCCGCCTTTCGCACGTTGGCAACCAAATGACCCGCGCACGCGCGATGCACATTAACGGGCTCGAAGCCATCGGTCTGCTTATGCCGAGTGTAGGCCAATTTCGGCACCCAGCCCCCACCCACTATAGGGACGGTGTCATTGGCCACTTCGACCATGTCGATTCCGTCTGGGGTGATGCTGTCGGACTTCTGCACACTTGATTCATCCCCTGCTTTGGAGTAGTTCGGCAAATTCTTGTCCTGCTCTGCATGGGGTGGTATCGAGAAGGCAGGATTGGCGACCTGCTTCGGCGCGGTAGCTTGGTTCATGGCGCGTTGTCCCGCTGCGGAGTGTGCAAAAAGTGCCATACGGGCCGACTGTGCCTGCGCGGTGACGTTGATGATGTGCTCATCCAACGTTACTTTCGGTCCCTTTTGCCAGGACGAACTCTCAAGGGGCGCTGTGCGAACCCGCGCGTTCACACCCTCGACGCCATTGGCCATCCGCCGCGCCGTCTTCTCGGCTTTTTTCTGTAGCGAGACCCAACCAGAACGTGCTTTCGCCGCATTTTCTTTCTCCTTCCGCACGCGTAGGGATACGCGTTGGCTCAGTTTGCGCTGAAAATCACGCAGCCGCGCCTGCTTCGCCTGCAATCGCTGGCTTGTCGCAGTACTGACGGCCTCTGCCTTTTCTCTGGCATTGGGCGTGTTTGGGGGGCTGCCTGTGTTCGTCTCGGTGGGGGGGTTGGCTTCGTCTAATTTTACAGGGGGCACGTCTTCTGCCTCTTGCGCACGTTTGCGTGCTTTTGCTTTGGGGGATGGAATGGCCTTAGCATGTTTCGTCGCGCTTAGCGGAGCGTTGTGAAAATGTTGAAAATTCTTGATCGACCCGAGCGGGAGGGCAACTTGAACTCCATCTCGCTCTACGGGTTCCTCACGGACAGCCTTTGGCGTCGGTGGGGCTTTCTTCTTTTTGGCTGGCTTCTTGACGCGTCCGTACCGAGCAGATCGCATGGCAGCGTTCATGGTGGCGAACGAAGAACTGCAAGAGCTATGGGGGTGGGTCACGGACGAAACGTATATGCACTCGCAGGGGGAGCTGATGACGAGCGGTCACGTCGCTCTCAAGCAAGGAGCCGGCTCCAACCAACCACAAGAGCATGTTCGGTCGGTCGGTCGATGGAACCACCCAAGTCAAGTCCGTCGCAAGTAAGAGACGGGAGTTGGTTTGATTATTTGAATTTACAGGACGCTACACACACCTGCACAGCATGCATACAGATAACGGCGAGGGTACGGATGCTCTGTCCTTGTTCATCGCCGACACACACCTGCACAGGATGCATACAGATAACGGAGCTGCCAAGCACTACCTGACTATATGAATAGTTGATAGGTAACAATAATGTAGTATAGAGACGATGCTGGATGCTTGTACACATTTGCTAGTAAACACGTGGTCGTATACAGTATATAAGTATATACATGTGGCACCTGCCATGGCGGCACCCAAGTGGAATGAGAGATGCCTACTTGTTGTTGTCATCACTTCCTCAAATCGTCCTTCCCTCCTTCCTTCGACGACATGACATGACACGACACGTTGCAGGGAAAGACGCGCGGGGTGTATGGGGTGCGCAGTTTACACTGTTTCCAGGTGTCACCAGCACGAGGCAACCCAGACGAAACAAGAGCAACGGAAGATCCTCGAGGACGACATCCCGCATCGTCGTATTTTTCATCGACCGCGCGTTGTCGTATTTCTACACCACCGCGATACCATCGATGGCATCGAGACGAGCTGGCTGCGTGCCACTCGACCAACAGGTCGAATTGCTTCGGGAAGAAAACAACAGGCTAAAACGAGAAAATCAAAAGCTCTCACGGACACACAAAGCAAACACGGAGTTGCAGCATGAAAACGACAGGCTGAAACGAGAAAACAAAAAGCTTCGGATAAACAGTACCTACTATCTATCCAGTCTGCAAGTGGCCCATGGCGTGTGGGTGTTTGCGCTGGATGTGCTGCACGCTTTAAACAGGGCACACAGTAATTTTCAGAGCGTGTTCTTTGACAACTTTCGTGCACTGCTGGGAGAAAACGACGACGCGGTCTTTGTGCGCCGAATGGGAAACTACATTCGGTTGGTGCAGTCCATGTACATGTTTGTGCGCGTAGAGCGGCCCGTCGGGTCTTTGCGTTTTGTGCTCGCGTACGTGAAATGCGATTGGGTGTTTTCGCTGGTGCCAAGGTTCGAGCAGATGCGATTGCGTTTGAACCGCGTCCCGCCGAGGGTGTTGAGGGATGTGGAGAGCGGAGAGAACAAGGCGCTGCGGTTGGCGTGCGTTGGCGAGACGGATTACGAGCGGGCCTTGACGACTTACCGTAATGACAATGGGAAGCCCCCTTTAAATGCGGCGCTTAAGGCGGAGGATGAAGATGCGGCAGAGGCCCTGTTGGACGGCGGGGACGACCCCAATGAAGTCGATGAGTACGGGTGGAATGCACTTCACCGGGCTGCATGGAAAGGCTGCCGTCTCCCTCTCTTCCACAGAATTCTCGGCATGATCCACAATGTGAATGCAGTTGACAATGACGGGACCACAGCATTGATGTTTGCAGCGGGCAACAACCATCTGGATATGGTGGTCTCGTTGATGAACCATCCAGGGATAGATGTGAATCTTCAGGACCTCCTCAACTACACCGCATTGCAATGGGCAGTATCCAACAACCGCCCCGCCATGGTCGCACAGCTCGTCAGTGATGATAGGGTCGATACTAGTCTCAAAGAGAAGCACAACTACACACCATTGAAGCTTGCGATTCGTTTTGGAAAGGACGAGTGTGCAAAGATCCTGAGGAAGCATGGAGCCCCGGAGGAGTGAGTGATACGTACGTACATACTTGTACCTACACTACACTACAATCAAACAAAATATTTTTAAGTTCAGTCGCACCTCACGCAACACTTCGAAGCGTCGACGGTGTTTTGACAAGTGGGCAAGCATACGTGCTCTGGATTCATCGTCGCCAAGATGAACAGTCTTAGGCAGGGGCTCATCTAGTGAGTACCCGAAGGGGATGGCTTCGTTGGCTGCCGCCGGAGAGACGGCACCGCTGCTTGTGGGCGCCCAAGCGTACGAGTCGTGCGAGCGACTGTTGTCAGAGTTGGAGGTATTGAGCGAAATTTACGGAGATGAGTTCGACGTTTCGTCGTCGTCGGTCGCACTGCTAGAGTCCTCGCGGCTGTCCTGCGAAAGCGATCCGGCGCTGTTTGACTGGACCGCACCAGGCCTGCCGAAAGATTTGACGATCACCGTCGCGACCCGCATCTCTCCGTCGACCAAGGAAACACCCACGCTCATCGAGGTCGTCGTTCTCGTTCCCCGCGGATACCCGCGTGCGAACGGACCTGTTGTAGAATGCTTGGCCGTGCGCTGCTCAGACCTTCAGCCTGCGGCGTTGACATCGATTGTTCGTGACATAAACAACATGGCCGCGTATCAGTGGCAGCAAGAAGAGGAGTACTTGTACAGCCTGGTCCAAACGGCCGTGGAGCAAGCGGCGGGGAAAATTGAACGCGGTGACGTGGAAGACATGGCCAGCTACGCGTTGATCAAAGCTCTCGAGATGGAGTCACAGCAGGCAGCGCTTGCGAGCGCAGAGCCGCCAGTGCCAGTGTTGGGGCGGCGTATTATATTTAGCCATCACATCATTGCTGACTCGAAGCGGTCCGCCGTGTGCGGCATGGCGCAGGAGTTAGGTTTGGGTGGTTTCAGTAAAATAGGATGGCCTGGACTAATTTTAGTTGAAGGCGATGAAGAAGCGTGCCAAGTATACGTCCAACATTTGCAGCGTCTGCGGTGGAAACAATTGACTGTCCGTGGGGAACAGCAAGAGAAAGGACTTCCTGGACAATCATTGGATGACTTACGGTCCCTACCCAAGCAATTTGTAGAGTTTGGAACGGATGGCATGTCCGATTTCAGCCAAGCGTGTCGCAACTTTGGTTTGGAAGCGTTGTTGTTGGCAGGCTTGAAGCTCGGCCCCAACGCGGCCAAACATTCGTCGTCTGCGTCGGAGGCTGTACATGGAAAAGGTATAGGAAATGGAAGGGGTAAGAAAGGAAAACCTTTAGTCACTGCTAAAGAGGATGAGAACAAGGCGCAGTTGCTGGTGGCGAAGAAGGGACGAAAAGGGCCGAAGAAGAAGAAGAAGACGTTGCTTGATACCACGAGCGGCTGTGGAAAGATGGGGCAGGGAGCGGCCCAACCGGGTCACGAGGAACATTCATGCGAGATGGTCTTTTGTACATTTCACCATTTATTGGAAGGCAAATCGCACCAGAAAGAGCTGGATATGGTATCTGCGGCGAAACGTTTGGGTATGGGCGGTTTCATTATGTATGGTACCCCGGGCATAGTCATCTTGTTCAAACATGATCGCAAAACGGCAGATGAAACCGCATTTATTAATGAGGCCAAGAAAATCGGGAAAAAAGGAAACATCTCACTGCACATCCCGTGCACGTTAGCTGCATTTGCCGAGGCAGGTTCTAATGGAAAACGTGGGCTGCAAAAATGCTCATCCGCCGCAGCGCTCAAGTCGATATTGGCATCGGTTGGAGCCGGAACGGACGAGTACCGGGCAGTGCTAGGAATCAAGTGATATGAGGTTTTGGTCTCTGTCATAAACAAACGCATCATTATCTTTTTTTTCAATGAAACATTTAAATGTGTGTGTTTTATGACGAGAAACCAGATTTCCTCCTTTCAGCGGTTCGCGAAATCAGATAGAGAGTTGAGGTTGAAAGGGTAAGCTTAATTTAGGAAAAGGAGCTCTATGATATGATAACTTATTAAAATAATTCATGACCTTGGTTACTTCAATCTCAAAATCAAATAACTTACTAGTAGTTTTCATCATCACGCCGCTATTTATACACATAAAAACACACACACTTATATGTACGAATACAGTTTGCGTCAATTCATTATTGCGCCCCATCTTCCCCATTGCCAAAATTGTTTGGCACCACGTACAAATCTTTCATGTTCGTGTAGCCCCACTCTGTCTCGCAACGCTTCAGAATGCTGTCGTACAAGGCTGGGTCCATTTTTGGTTTCCTCCCCATGATCCAAAGGTACGACCGATCGGGGTAACCAACAATCAGGGGCACGTCGGGGGTTTCGGTGGTAGGTCCATCTAGTATAATGTAGGGAAGCCACATTGGGAGAGGAATGCGCCCTCCCCAAAACCGCGGTCGCACTTTCCACTCCGCACCTGTGTCTTTATTGAAAACGTACCCATCCTGAAGCATCGTTTGCTGCGGCGTGTCATAACCGCCTGTGTGATAGGTGAACGTGACTTTGAGTTCCTGCTTCTTCTCGTTCGTCCATTCGTAGTTTTCTACAGCATTGACCGCACCAACTTCAAAGGGCGTTGGAATGCATGCAATCACGTAGTGTTTCCCCATCAGCGAGTTGACATCAATTTTCTTGGTCGTGGCCGTTAGCTTGCTGGAGCTCGACCCCATCTCTACGGCACTGCCTTGATTGAAAATAAACCGAAGCAACCCGAGACAAAACAATAGGAAGAAGAAATGCACTACTTTAATATCTCCCATACTCTCGGAGAAATCAAGAGAGATCGTCAGGCTGGCGTACGCGTGAACCAGATTGCAGAACAGGGCGTCCCCCATGCCCGCGAAGGTACGCACGCTTCCACTCTTCACCTACCCTGCCAGAAACCCACCAACAGACCCCGTGACGGTATGACCATTCTTGGATGGGTCTGTGCACGTATATCCGACACACAACATTACACAATTGAGGAAAAGGTTCCAAGAATGGCGACGCATGGGGTGAGTTTTGCAACATCCAGCTACCACGTTTCTGCGCGTCTCATAGGAAGACTACCCTACAAGTATATATTACGACTAGTCTGTACCCTCTTCATCTTCGTCGAATAATCGGTTTGTTCTTTCGTTCAATGGTGTGTCTATACTATTTTTTTCCTCCGAGAGAGACTCGACCAAAGCTTTCGAGGGCTTGGAGTCGTGATATAGATAGGGTATATAGCAGGGCTCCCACGAGAATGTCTTTCTAGCGATGGTCTCTTTGCGAAGACGAGAGAGGGGGGGAGTCTCGGTGTAAGGTTGGTCTTTGGAAATCTATTGAGTAATATCTACGTAAAAACTGCTATGGAGGCGGATCTTGGTTTGCGTTTTGTGCACGCAACATGGGTGAATTCGGTGCATTCGCCCCCCAAATGTTAAACGTGTTGAGAGCTACCCCGGTGTTGACTGACTGCTCGGGCGAACCCCACTCTGGCGCGACGGGCGTCCACCAGGATGGCGGTGTGGACCACCAATCAACGGCTCCGCCTACTTTATGGGCTGGTGGTTGAACATTGTAACTCCCCACATCACTTGAAGAGGATTCGGGCTCCGTTGTCCAAGATTTGTCTTCACCCGTCATCTTCGCTTCCTCTGGGTCTGCCTCCTCTTCTGCAGCTTCAGGCGACACTCCCGGATCCGCGCCACTGTCCGCACCATTGTTCGTGCTGCCTTTCCAGCAGCTTTTCGGGTGCCTCCGTGCAGTGTACCCACTACTTCGCCCCCATGTTTGAACTACCACACCTTTACTCCCACTCTCTTCATAAACCCAGAATCTTCCTCCGGGTGACCCCACCCATCCTGCGAAAACAACTATGTGCTTGCCGGGACTGTTGTACAAGTCACCAGGCTGCATAGAGTTGAAAGGAATGGCTTCTGTCGCACTCTGCCAAGATCTGGTATTCAACCCGGGGGCAGACAACCCCCACATTGCCGACGCAATTCCCGAACAGTCATTCCGGTATCGCCCCGTGGGTGGGCCGGAAAAAAAATTGGGGCTAACCCCTTCGATATTCATGGTGTACACTACGTTAGGTACGTTACATTTCCTTGTTTTAAAACATGAAGTTGTGGCAGCATCGCGACAACGTTTGTAAGCCGCGTAGTCCGGGGTTTCACAATTCGTCACACTACTGCCGCAGTTAAAATTATGCCAGGTGTCCCCCACTGACTTAATTTGTGACCAAGATCGACAGCCGCTGGGTGGATTCGGAGGGCTGTCAGACTGTGCTACTTTGGAGCTTCCACCTCCTCCGCAAAAGCACGTCGAACCGCACGAACCGCTGCGAGCAACTTGCAGTACCGCCGATACCATAATGGCGTGAGCAAACGCTACGCGACACATGGCCGGCATAAGTACACGTGTATGCAGAGGCGCACTGAGCAGTCCGGAGCAGCCTTTACAACGAATGCTCCCATCATGGAGTGCACGGGGAACACGCTCGCACTCTTTCTCCAGATGAAGTAGAAGAAGGGTCGACTTTCATTTTTTGTGTAGTTAGTCGTGGCTGAGGGTCCTTGGCCTGCGTGCATGTATTACTACGAGCTTGGATTAGCAATTGGCAATACAGACGATCCAAGACCCTTAATCAACTTGTCGTCGTCGAGTACTTCATCAACGGTGGTTTTCAAGCGACTATTACACTACTCTTACCTATATAAACAAGTATACATCATTGAACTACACCGTACTAAGTTCATATGATAATAAACTTTTTGATAGTGTATTCGGGAAACAATCACAGCAGGTTTCCTCCTTTTTTTATTCGGAGGGGGGGGGGGGGGCTGTGGCGCTGGTAATGTATATTTACGGAGGACGAAGAAGTTATGTCGATTTGGGAGACTTCTCATTGGTATGCCGTTGACGGACGCTCGGCCTACTCCGAGGCTGTCCGATTGACGGTCGCAGATTGGTGAGCAGGTATAAACACAGAAACTGCACATTGCATGCAGGAGGAAATATGTTTTTCTTTCTAAAGCGGTCTTCGATCGCGGCCCTCGCCGTGTGCATTGGACTGTTCCTTGTTCTTCCTACTCCCTCTCTTAGTGACCATGCCGTCTTTCAGTCCCGCGAGTTCTCTCGGCAAAAAAAAGGTGGGGCGATGGACGCAATAAAGGCCCAGGTAAAGAAAGATGATTTAGTCAATCAAGTTAAAAATAAGGCTCTCGACAAAGCGCAAGATATTGCAAAAGACAAGTTGCCAGGTCCCATTGCTGGTGTCGTTGTGAAAGGCTTGGAAAAACTAAAGACGAAAAAGAAGCCAAAGCCCAAGCCCAAGCCCAAGCCCAAGCCCAAGCCTCCTCCTGCTCCTGCGCGGGAAAAGAAGCCTAGTGTTGCGATGAGGGAAGCGTGTGTAGGCTGTGTGTACATTTGGCATGCAACAAACAATCAGTTGGACCAAAGCGCAGGCTTTGAAGCTGTGAAAGACGCCTTTGAAAGAACGTGTGCGTCTATGCCGTCCGTCTTTTTCGACCCGTGCGATACAATGTTCGAAAACGAGGAGCAGATGATCAACGAGTATTTAGATAATAGAGAGTTTGAAGAGATGTGCAGCAACATCGGTATGTGCTCAAAAGATTTGAAAATCACGGGTCTCCCAAAAATCCCGACCCCACCGCCACCGCCTGCAAAACCACCAAAAAGAATCTAAAAAAAGTGCACCACGTAGAAACGTTTGTTTTAAAGTTTTACCATTAGGGGGAAGATGGAGTAATTCCTTAGCGAAATAAACCACCCTCACGACATGTGTTGTGTATGCGCCCAAGGAAGGTGTTGAGGGAGGTTTTATAGACAACAGATCAACCGTCGGCGTCATTTTGCCGAGGAGCGAACGGCAATGTGCCGGTTCGGACAAACCGTCAAGTATGGCACTGATTCGCTTTTGTACCAAAACGATGGATAATGAAGAAGACACCTAATGTATCATACTGTACTTAAAGTGAGTCAATCGATAGAATAAAGAGTTCTGATAGCATGATAAACGCTTATTTACTTCGTACTGTATTGTTCAGTCCCTCTGAACCACGTATTCACAGTAGAAAACGTATGGGAATACCACGCACTCCGTAAATAGTTGTCCTTCTCTCCTAAACACACACATGTGCGTTCATCAGTTGTTTGGGCGGCTCAGTTCTCGTACCCCTCGTACATCTCTTCCATTTCTACCAACGCCCGCGAGGCTATTCTTGCCAACGTGTCCAAAATTTCTTCGTCATTCCCGTCTAGTTCGTGCACCTCGACGGCAGCCATGACCCGTTCGTCCGTGCTTAATATGAGTTCTTTCAAGGCCGACTTTTCTTCCACGGAAATGATGCCATTGTTATACAGCTGGGCGGCACCTTTCAAGGCCACGCCATATCGATACCGCATCTGGGCCGTTTGCTTCGAAAAGTATTTTGCTTCTCCATCCGCATAGTAAGAGGAGTACCTGCCGGAATCGCTGGTGTTCCCCGCCGAGTTTTTCCGAGATGGGCGTTTGGGGCTGTTGCGAAGGTATTCTTCCCCGATGTTCCCTTCGACCATCACGTAGTCGTCTTCGCCCAATTCCGACTCCTCCGATGGGACCTCGGCGTCCTCGACGCTCGACGATGGCGTACGCGCCCGTTGGGGTACATACGCGTCCTGTGCATACCGGCTATCTTCAGGTTCAGAGCGAACAACCCCACGCGCCTCGATGGTTTCCCGGTTGGGACGGTTCTGCAGGTGGTCTGACAAGGCATCTTTCAATTGGTTCCTTTCAAGCTCCATTTTTTTACTGGCCACGGTACCGTGCAATTCCATATCTTTCAAAATGTTCCGGGCCGACAGTTCTACAGACGAAGGCCTCGACTCTAGCATGTGTCCAATCCGGTCCCGCAACATTTTTTGTTCCAGCTTCTCCTTGGCGGCCAGAATGCTGTCAGCAACGCTGTCCTTGTATATTCCGTGCGCACGCAAATCTTCCACATCTGGGCGCGTTTCTAGCAAATGTCCAACAATGTCCTTCTTCATGTTGCGCTCCAGCTTGGCCGCCAAGCTTTGAATCCGCGGGGCAACACGGTCGTCCCGTTTTAAGCCCATGTCGATCAAATCAAACTCGTCCGGCCGTGTCTCCAACAAATGCCCGATGACGTTCCCAACCATTTGCCGCTCCAAGCTTTTCACTTTCGCTTGTATGGCCGGCGCAGTCTTTCTGTGTATTTTGCCCTCGCTGATGACTTGCTCCAAGGCGGGGCGGGTTTCCAGCAAGTGCGACACGTTGTTCTTGGTCAACTCACGTTCCACTTTTCGCTGCAACGCTTGGATCCTCGGGGCAATCGTATTTTTTTCTATGACACCTGCTTGACGCAGGGTCTCGTGGTCCGGGCGGAAAGAAAGCAGATGGCTGACAGTGTCGCTGTTCATTTGGCGCTCCAACTTC